>Ga0228711_1000014_pt1 | contig 127645 bp, 86 predicted proteins | sample MedpolnodulmetaG_2_FD_177996 | JGI IMG/M metagenome (GOLD analysis project Ga0228711, IMG submission 177996) | Root nodule microbial communities from Medicago polymorpha collected in Santa Monica, California, United States - brown nodules | ecosystem: Host-associated > Plants > Roots > Nodule...
AGATTTAACCCAGGCTCTCTATACCAATTGTTAGAACAATCACTCTGTTCTATGCGCAGCGAAAGTGCTTATTAAAAATAAGCTGTTTTGAGCAAGATGAATAACTAACAGAAAATGAAGAACTGAAAGGAGAGAAAATAATGAAGGGAGAATTTTTTATTGATTCACACAACTACTACACTTATTTACAACATAAGAGAGTGTATATATACAACTAGATGTTGTAACAAACTCCTCTAACTAACTACATCAGACTCTGCACATCAGAATTTGTCTTCAGAAGCTTTACTTCAGACGCACCACTTCAGGAGCTCCACTTCAGACGCTCCACTTCAGAAGCACTACTTCAGACGCTCCACTTCAGAAGCACTACTTCAGAGGCGCTACTTCAGAAGCATTCTTCAGAAGCGCTCTTCAGTTATTGATTACTTATTCTAATATACATATCATACAATTATATGGATAGAGACAATTCAATTAGATGTATGTGTATGATATAAAATATTTCATCTTGATGCCTTGATGGATAAGTGATACCTTAAAACTCAAAAGAGAACTAGAAGTAAATATTTTAATGCAACTACATATTTTTGTGTGTTCGACATCAACTCGTGCCAAACACCAACCGTGTTGTCGATGTGAACTATCATTGATCTCTTGCATCCTCTACTTGATTTGTTTTTAAACTATACATTAATTAACGGTCAATGTGGTTCTTAATGATAAAAATAATTTAACCGACGACGGTAATGACTTCTCATCAGAAATGAAGTCCAACACAATCCATCAAGGGTTTACAAGTGGGTTAAATTGAAACTATTATAATCAAACAATTGGGCTCAATTGGTTAATGAGCTCCACTAAATGCCAATTTTTCTAGATAAACTCGAGTTTGATTATGGGATGGAACAATGCTTGGCCAGACTATACTTACCTTAGCAAAAAAAAACGTGTTCTACAATGTTTGACATTACTTTTGCTAAATGAGTGAGTATGCAATTCCATAAAGAATTAGGAAATTCAAAGATCGATATTTTATTAAAATGACATAGACACTCAGTTCAAATAGAAAATATTTTGAATCAAATACAATTGTAATTGATAGGACTTATTGTTAGAGGATATTAAAAGTAGCAGCACAAACTTAATGAGAAGTAATGGATGCAATTCTTACTAACCGCACTAATTAAGTAACTAACCGTATTGTCTGTCATAACAAAAAGGGTTATATGCAAGACACTAATTGGATTATCTCAGGACATATCCCCTTAATCCAATGATTCCAAATATTTACCATTTTTCTCAACCCTTTAAACCTTTCAATATTCAAAGGTTTAGTTCTTATCAGCCTGATGCAGCTCAGATATGCAGTAGGATAGCTCAAAAAGGGGAATTTTTAAAATTTTCAAGCAACTGGACACTGCAAGCAATACAGCTCTCAAAAAATCTTGTTCAACATGGGAAAAGTCGCATAAATCTCTTAAGAATCATTTCTTAAGAGATCATTCTCATCAAGGATGAAGTAGTTTACTTGTTTTTATGCAGGAGTGAATAACATGCAGTTGATATATTCACCAAACACATCAAATAGCATTCATTTATGAAGTTAAGACAATCCTTTGGCATTTCTATTTCTCTAGTACTCTATCAGTAAAAGATGTACTTTTTCTCCCTATTTTTTTCTCATGTTTTGTAACAGTAACTTCGAAAAAATGTAACATAACTAACACCCTGCAAGTGTAAACCATAGTGACACATGTGTGAATGGTTATATTTTTCTTATTTGAAATGTAACATTCAATTAGAAAAATAATGTCAACAAATTATTCACCATTTTGGCTTATAATAACATCAATGAAAATAAAGCTTGATAAGAATTTTATTGCCGGGACAATGTTGTAGCCCTCTCTGTTGAATGAGCCAACAAAAAATGTTCAGACAAACCAATCTTTCATTTATTGATTTCCCTGATTGAAGATTCAAAATCTGCTACCTGATCCTTTATTTCAGGTAACAGTTATTCTGAGCAATAGTTTGAAGCTCGTATATATCCCTCCATCCGTGTATTCTTTGCTGTGTTTTCACATCTCCTGTTGATAACCGTTCATCATTTTATCAAATGATTGTTCCATTGTTTATTACCGAGTTTTTTAACACGACCGTGATGCCTGATCGAATATAAAACCCCTCAGAGGGTCTGTCAGCCTCCTGCACATTCTACACCCCAGTACAATTTGTCATGGAATTTGATTTTAGAGAAGTATGAGAAAATTACAACAAAAGGGATACTTATATTTTAATTTTTTTTCATGATTGAATTACATAGTACACATGTGATACTCACATTGGCCAACAAAAGTATACACCTAAGTACCTAACCATAGTTAATTTATCGCATTCACATAATTGCAACTTTTGTCTATTAGTTTCAGTCATAGTCATGTTTCATTTCAAAATTAAACAAAAAGTCTAAGAAATTTTATACTCCTGAGCTTGTCATTTATTCATAAATCAAAACTACTCAATCATGAAGTAATTAAACCATTTGCTTACACTTTAGAAAAGAAAGAAAAAAGGTTGTAGAAAGTAGAAAACATAAACAACTAAATTAATACTTACTTCTTTGTTTGCAATTATTACATTGTTTCCAATTCTTGCGTTTTTGTCAATTATACATTTCCTGCATACAAGATTCGAGTCACAATAAATACCAAATCTATAAAAAAAAATGCAACAAGAGAGAAAGAAACAGTTTTAAATCCAACATAGAATATCATCGTATGCCAAGTGTAGTATAATTATATTCATATATATGTCATGTAACTGAGTTCATGCATAGTGTGGTATAATGTGAAATTACAACAAAGCATTTTCAGTTTTTAGGATTCTTACATAATTTTTGTATTTTTGCCTATGCCTATAGGAACGTCTCCCGCTGCCAAAAGAGATGCAATTTCAGCCTCTGTTTCGTAATAGTCAGCGCCCATCATCATGGTATCCTATAAAGTGATTGCAGATGTGATAACATGACTTCATGTCAATCACTTTAAGATAAGTTGAGCAGATAGATATACCTTTAGCTGCACTTCAGAATCGAGTCTTGAGCGAATTCCCACAATAGAATGTTCAACCTTGCACTCTCTTAGAAAGCAACCATCTGAAATCAATGAATTAACCACCTACAATTGTTGTTATTGCACACTCTCATTAGTCCCTATTAGAATCCCATAAGGTTCGCTAGATGGACTAAATTTTGAAGTTCTACCTGGCACCTCTCCATTTTAATTGGGGGTAAGAACCGAGGACATGTAAAAATAGGCTTTGACTGATCATATAACTGAAACTTTGGCGGCTTCAACATGGAAGAACAAAAAATCACAACTTGTATAAACTCATTGACTGATGATACCTGTAACTTTTAAATACTAAGACCTACCTTATCCATAAGAGCCAGGTTTGCATCAAAGAAAGATTTTATAGTCCCAATATCTTCCCAATAACCATTGAAAAGACATGCCTGTGATGAAATAGAAGGGCCAACCTTGATTGTTTACTATAAAAACAGAATATGATAATTCAATGCACTAATCAAAAGTTACTATAACAGAATATTTGACAAAATACTTCTGCTAAAGCTACTTGTATAACTTGAGTAGTCTATACATAAAGAAACTACCTGGACTTTGAAATCTTTTGCAGCCATTGGAATGACCTCGGATCCAAAATCATTTGCATTAGGATAACAACTCCTGAAAATTTATCACCAAAGAAAATTGGAAATCACATCATACTTATCTGAGTTGAACTTTGAAACAAATCATATGCTAATTACCTGAGAAGTTTGCGAAGAACATCTAATTTAAACACATATATACCCATTGATGCGATATATGGAAATTTCCTTGCTTCTTGTGCTGATAATCCAAAAACACTCGTATCTACATGCTACGAGAACAAGTAGAGCAATCAGAGACATGTGATTTCAGATTGAAAACTGAAGTCATTATAAACTATAGTATAATTACATCTCAATATCTTAAGAGGAAATTGGAAGAATAACAACCATAGATCTTAATAAATCTCCCTTGGGTTTTTCCATGAACTGGCGTATCTGTCCTCTTTCATCAACCTTCACTAATCCAAAATCAGAAGCACGACTGCGTGTAAAAAATAAGAAAAAACTGTAAATATCTCAGGAACCAACTGTGTAAACAGTCTTAGAGGGAACTTTACTTAGAGTACCTGCTATCCACCGGTAGACAAGATACAGATATATCAGCACATGAATTAATGTGCTTCTGCAGATGTGAGATCAGTTGTCATGTGAAACGTTCACAATGAAAGTGAATCCGCAAAAGCTAATCGAACTTAACAGCTAATAAGACTGACCTGCACAAGTTCCATGTAATCCATTCGATAGAGCTGATCACCACACAATACCAGAATGTTCTCTATGTTTCTATGCTCAGCATCCTAATCAAGTTCCAGAAGCTTATTCAGTTTTGTAAATGTAAGAATATTGAATCAAGTCCCTTGCCAATTAAATCTTAAACACTTGCATCTGTGACAGTCTTATTATCTGATCTGCAATAGTATGAACATGAAAACAATTAAACTAATTATGGCATACCTCAAACAACCAAAGGAATCGTCTTACAGCATCGGCAGTACCCTGAAACCACTTATTTCCTGATTCGCCGAGTGTTTGAGTTGCTGCCAATACCTACCATAAAAAAGTTTTAGTCTGGATACACCAAAAGTGAGTAAAAATCTAATTCACGGTAACAAAGAAAGGTGTACCTCAATAAAACTCCCACCACAGTTGACGCCACCTCCCAAATTATATGTTCGAGCAATGTGACGGTTGAGGGACTGAGAATTGAATTGTGTAAGGACATAAATTTTATTAATATCACTATTAATACAATTACTCATTGGTATGTCCACCAGCCTATAACATCCTCCGAATGGCACCTAAACATCAGATGAAGAACATAAAAAGATATACACAGATTAGTGAATTCAAGCCTAGTTCTGGAAGAACATAACAAGACAAAGATTAGTAAATTCAAATATTTACAGCCGGTTTAGCCCTTTTTTGAGTAAGAGGGAATAGACGAGTTCCAGCTCCACCACCTAAAATGATCGATGCGACAGTCTTTGGGTTTGCTTCTTGTCCAGCAAAAATTGGGGATTGTAGGGCCTGAAATGCAGCATTGGCTAGCGAAATTCATATTCAATATATAAGTCATCATATACTTGTAAAAAAAGAACATGAGTATGGTGGCTTTCCATGATCATGAATACTTTTTTGAGAAACCAGGTAAAACTAAATAAATCATTAGCGATCAAGTTCAACCAAATCTAAGAAGCTTTCTATGATACAATATTCTGATACCATGTTGAGAAGCATGGAAGAGCCCAACAAAGAGAAAAATAAATTGAGAGAAAGATTGATTATTTGAAATTGACAGAATGAAAAAGTTGATTACAGTTAGTGTAGGACGCACTTTATACGGTGATCATAACTAAGCTAACTAATCATAACTAACTTGTAACTAACTACCTTAAACATTATTCAACTATTCTGACAATAACATAAACATAGCACTGTCAAATAGCTAAGGCATTACTCAAGAAGTGGAATGAAAGTGAATTTACCATAAAATTATTTGCAACATCAGCAAGAGTAGAAGTAGTCAAAAATCTCTTAGTTTTATTTCTCAGTACAACACTTGAGAATTTTCCATAATGAAAATCAGATGCAGCATTCTTTGAATGCAGCAAGTTCACCTTGCTACCAAAGAACGAGGAAGACAGAATCATGTTATGGTCGAAGGGTGGCTTCTTTGAACACAATGACATGGAAATTCCATGTAACTCACTTGCCATTATTATTTCTAATTTCAACAAACCAAGACAATTATCGTCTTCGATTCTTCTTTCAAGCAAGTTATTGTTTAAAACCCAAAATTTACTAGTTCAAGATTATCTAAGATATTAAAAATAAACTAATAAACACCAAAGCAAATCAGAACATTTTCTGTACAACAATAAAAGGAAGGGAAACATATGTATATGAAATTAAGAAACATCAAAAGACCCCTTAATTAAAGTAATGTACAAGAGAAGAGAAAAAGGGGGGAAATTAAAGCATCAGAATATTTAGTAATGTTGATTTGTTTATTTTATTGTGTTTCCCCCTCATGTTTATTATGAATATAAAATATTTGATTAAAGCAAGGTGGGTTTCCTCAAGGTAGAGCAAGGAATGGCTTAATAGCACAAAACCAACATGGAAACCACTAAATCTTATGATGAGGATCAGACAATCTCGTACAACAACACAAACTGAGTTGTAAGTTTCTAAATATTCTCAGCAGCTTACACTACACTTAAAGCTAAAATGCATCTTTATTATTCCTAAATGCATGTTGTTTCCCTCCTCTTTTCAGGTTTAGTCTTATTAATTTTTGTATTAAACCATTAATTAGAGGCTCTCATACTTTTAAAATCAATCAAATAGAAACTCAGGACTTTCTTTACCATAACAATCATAGTAAAAACTAATTACCAGGAATCATGTTTCTCACTCTAGCTGGTTAGAGGTAGATTACAGCAACGAGGTTATCAATTCTATTAGAAGAATGGATGAGCATGCAGCTTAGTTTACCAATTCAAATTAAACAAACATCCCAAAGCAAAACATATTTGCAAATATTTGGCTCCTAAGATTCTTTAGAGACAGAATGTGCATGTACTTACATGTAGTTATCACCTTTTAGCAGGACTGCATGATACTGGGATAGTCCTGTCGTTGCCAAGAGAGAAAAATAAACAAAAAAGAAACGTAAAGTTACTAATTTCCTCCTCCTCGTACAGTACTTTATTTTGCATCTTGCTTTACACCTTTTTTTCATTAAAATCCTCTCTCCTCACTTTACAGCTTATGCTTCATTACTTCTAGACTCATTTGTCAACATGAGTCAAGCAAACTTGTAGTTGTAAAAAAAAAACCTAAATTACAGTAAACCTCATAAATTATAGAGTAATTATTTTTAACGCATACCATATATTACCTTTTAATGATAACCTTAATGTTCAAAATTTACATACCTTTTATATAATTTTACTTTTTGCTTGGTAATTTTATGTTGACTGTCGTATTTTAGAAAGCTTCTTTTATCTCAGGAAGAGAGCGACTTCCTACGGATTCATGGTGTCATTCTGAGTTTCTGATTGGAAGAGGTGTTTGGGGAAGAATAAAAATTAGGGTTCAGTTTTTAATTGTGGAAAAATAAACTATTCAGATTTTAATTTTTAATTTATTTGTTTTTTTTTTATTTTAATTTGTTATTTTTTTAATAAAAGTGGTTTTATTCATTGGATAAAAAATAATCCATTTGATCAAGTTGGATGGATCGGATGGATTGGATCCATCCATATTTTTTAATGGATGGATTGAGTCCAATCCATTAAAAATAAATTGTTTGATGGATGGATCGGATGGATTTTGTAGTGGATGGGCCGGATGGATATAGATTTGATGGATCCAATTGCCACCCCTACTATTTAAAGGTCTTAAAGAGTGTCATGGGGGCACTAGTTAACATTTCCTTTTTTTTACTGAGCATGACTAAAATTTTCACACATCTATACTTTGATAGGTTAATTTTGCCATTTGTCATTCTCATAAAGTATACTAAGTCATCAGAGAACTAACTGCTTCAAACACTTGTAGAATTTGAGTAAAAAAATCACAATTTGAGGTTCTTAAGGGCATTAATCAAACTAGTTTATTGAAGAGATGGGGAACTTTTCCTCCCTCTCTTCACTAGTGATAACTCCTTCAACAAAAATTTTTTAAAAACTATAGGAATAAGAATACAAACAGTTGGGAAATATACATATCATCCCTTAGCTGTGCAACCTAATACCTAACAGGCCTCCCAATGAATACTTTGACCACCAATATTTTCCTTTACAGGCTAGACTTCAGTTTGGCAATCAGAAATTACTCTTTAGAGCTTTATTATACTATCCTCATGCCTTGTATCTGAGCCAACTTCTGATCACATGCAGTATTAGATAGAAGCTTACTACGAGATGCTACTCTTGCGGAGATAGCAGTTTGCAAAGTAGCGAGTTGTTACACTTAGGGGCTTTGTGTACAAAATAAGGTATTGTGCAATACGGGTAGAAGAGGTTATAGGTGGACAAACCGTAACAGCAAATGCCAACTGTACATCAGCATGACCATAACTTACAAGCATCGGCATACTATTTATCTATTCTTAGATTGTTACATAGATGACTAAGCTCAGGTCTTGCATCCATCCATCCAGCAAATTCTGTATCGTCGGGAGAGTTGCAGTAGAGATACGATCTGAATGTGATAAGGAAAAAGTACCGCCTGGAGGAAAACAAATATGATTACAAAAGCAAATAGTCCTTATGGTGCACACCTAAACTTTTTTATGTGATGACTACCACACAAATCCAATAATTAATGTGTACTTCAAATTTTCTACTTTTTTTTCGAAGTTTGATCTAAAGTGCAAGATTACCCATTTTAAGGTGGTTGTGATTTAGTAGTTAAATTGAAAAACATAACACATGAAAATCAACCTTACAAAATAATAACTTTTTCTAAAATGAATTTCATTATAAATTCACCATTTGATTGAAAGTTCGTCAAATGTAACATTTTTCATACTCCATCAAAATACATTTTATATTAATGTTCGACTTTCTTTTGAAAATCATTTTCAATAAACAGTGTGGCTTAAAAGTCTGATTATATTAATTCCTGCATGTGTCAGCCAACTCCCACACGCTACCATATATAAGCACCGGCAGCATATGCGAGGGTGTGATTAATTCTTCTCATATTTTAGAGGATATATACTGATACTCATCAGTAGGTACCAAGAAAACATTTCTGTTAGCAAGGCAAGTAAATGTTATGTACCTCAAAGCCTTGATACCCATGTCAAAAAGATATGCACGCTCTTCATCATCATCATCAGTAAACTTCTCAAATTCTCTAATGTAATAAAGAATATCATCTCGAATATGTCCTGCGCCTGCACATCTATTAAAAAAAATAGAAAAATTCAGTGCAATCAACCAAAAGCCAATAACTAGCATCTTAAGCAATGTTGCCACATCAAACTTCCCCGGTGAATAAATGGTGCAAAAGCTATTTTATATCCACAAAAGTGATGGCATAATATAGTTGCAAAGAAAAGGTAAATTCAACTGGTGAAAGTACCCCCTTCAAGTCCCCGTCCTTTCCCTTTTTGGGTTGAAGCCTTCAACACAAAAAGGGAAAAAAAGACAAGGACAATGCCATGTTTCAAACAAAATACATTTTTCATCAGAGAACATAATTCATCCACTGATGTTGAATGCATTTTCATACAGGTAATACAATATGGATGGTAAAGCTTCTAATAAATTTATTTTTATAACCTTTCAATGACAATGTCAACATCTGCTTTGCTTTGGGGACCATGTACGAGGACTCTTGTAAGGTTCAAAATGTCCCGATAGTCGCCCATCCTAAGTGCTGTTTCATTAGAAGCTCGAGAAAGTGAATTATCTTCAGTCACTGCATATGTATCAAGACCAAATGATGGCTGCAGTACTTTGGATGCAAAGTTTGCCTCTGCACCAAGTCTAATACAGATTATGGCCATTGCATATGCGACTCCACCAAAACCTGTGTGCGATACGAAGAGGTAACTCCCTGCAGAGCTACAATAAAGCAAAAATTTATAAGTACATTGTAATATCTAAATGAAGAGTAACTTAAGATTAACATATTGAGTCTGCAGTTTCTAGATGGTATGCACAGACATGTGGGGATCATATTCAAAACAATGCCACTATTGCATTCACTGCAATTAAAACGTCAGATATAACCATATAGTTCTACAAGACAAACCATGACAAGAATCCAATGGCTGCATTTTGAAGAAAGCAAAGCAGCCAAATTATCAACAATCATAAGCTGTTAACAATTCTATGATATGCTTGATAATAATTCTATGATTCTATTTACATACTGTCTAAAATGGTACAACCAGTGACGCAACAAAAATGTTGGCAAACTTTAGAAGATCCAGATAAAGTAGGGAGACTTACTCATCTTGACAATACTGTATTGCATCGACATCAGAGGCTAAGGCATCTCTCTCTCTTGTTAAGGGTATCCTCCGATAGACAATATCATATCCATCATCTTTTAGAAGAGAATAAACTTCTGCTGGTGTCTTCACATCATCTTCCAGAATGTTTTCCCAGTATCCAACCACAGTAGACTGATTTGTTGAGGGATCATATTCTTCACGGTGTAGTAGCATTCGCCCACCAGACTGTCTAATCTCAGCCAGTGTGTCTTCTTTCAGTCGTGCTTCCATGTGTTCAACCTGAATTATAGTTACCATGAGTTGTGCAACACAATTACTTACGTAAGATGTTCCAATAGACAAATTATTGTACAAGATGGCTCACCACTGGACCGGTGATTCCGACGTGTTTGAGTGTATCAACAGGTTTGTTTAACTCCCTGTGGACAAAGGGAACACAATTGATATAAACAACTGCTTCTTCTCTTACATCGGTCCATATAACTTTCCGAGCAGTGAACCCAGGTTTAGACTTAGCATCCAGATAGTTTAGCATCTCCTTGGCCCCAGAGATGGTTGGAGTTGCCATGCAACATACAGGGTATCCATCAACCTGAAAAAATGACACTCTCACAGTCATCATACCACATTACATTATATATCAATTGACAATAACATGAGAACTGATAATGCAAAATGCTGTAAGCAAATCCAGTTTATATTTTATCTTTTTTATTGTTTGATGGATCTCAAAGTTACAAGTTAATAAGTAATTGCAAATCTATATATTTGTCGACGCACGCAATTGTCAAACTATGATACAATTACATAAGAGAATCATATAATACAAACCATAGTATGTTAATACTTTTTCAAAATATAAATATGTTAAAGCGATCTTCATTTCAAATATTGAAGGAGTGGAAGCAATATCGACTAAAGTAAATTATCAACTAATGTAAAACGGTGCAATGTACTTGTAAAACTACAAGATAACAAACTAATCAGATGTGCAATCTAGTTCCACACCAGACAGCATTTTTTCGAAATAAACTTACACCATCGAACATATTAAAGGTGCTAATTCTACTTATATTTGGATCACTGATATGTAGCCTTACCCTCTGGCATCACAGATGATGATATTTAATTTCTTTAGCAATACTTTCATACACAAACATACCTTGTAAACATGAGGTGCACCATGTATTTGTATATTATTGGAAGTTCTCTGTCCAGGAAAGAAATACATTTTAAGTATGGAGCCCTTCCCCAAAACAGAACCATTTCTGGCATTGACAGTAGACTCCATCACTGCATCTCCATGCTGAGACTCTTGTGATTCTCTCAATTCCTCCTACAATTTAAACTGACATTATCGAATCAATCCTTATTTGAATTTTGAAAATAATCATTTGATTAGAAAACACTTACAGGGACAGTGAAAAACCTCCCCGGTCTTGATCTGATGCTCCATTTCATAGCCTGTACCTCTGGCCTCTGATGCAACCAAACCTTAAATGTCATTCTGGATTTCCCTTGTCCACAAAACCCATCGAATGCTTCGCTTCCAAGATATGCTGCAAAAGCAATTAGACGGAAGTACCGCTCCAAGTACTCAGCACCACGATCTAAAGCCACCCTCCTTACCCTTGGCTCGACATGCTGTTGATTGAATACTTTTCTATATTGTAGGACAGCTTGACGAATGTTTTGAAGTGCAGAACATCTATCAATAACAGCATCTAAGGCCTCTCGGCATTCAGCACCATTATCAAATAATGTGGTTATCTTCCATAACAAGAGAATGTCATTTATACCAAAAACACGGTTTTGTTTCTCGTCTATCTTCATATGTGAAATATTGGAGGTCAGTTCAGTGACACGACCTAAAGCTTCATCTCCACTTGAAGAACCGCCATTTGATTCTTCTTGGGTTATATCATCACTCAATATTTTGATTGGCCTACCAAAATCCACGCGAAGTTTTACAAGGCAGGCTATCACTGTACCAGTAGTAGTCCTGCCCCTACCCATCTGTGATATCAATGAGATATTAGCAGCTAGAAATGAAAAGGACAAAAAGACAAGAACCGGTGATGAACATATAATGAACGCATTCATAACTGATAAAGCATAAGAGATAAAAGAATAAGAAATGACCTGACAATTGAAAACAAAAGCAGTGTCCTTTGCAGCAGAAGCAATATTATTTGCCAAAATGTCAAAGTCAGAACGCTCGGGAGCTTTTCCATCAGTGATGGGTACACGTGCATACTTAATGGGAAACCCTTCAGCTTCCAAGCTTTTGAAAACTTCAAGTGGTGTTTGAATCACATCAGAGGTAACATGCTCCCAAGCATCAAATATATGACCATCATCTGTTTCATGAATAACCATTATGGCACTGCTATATTGTTTAGCTTCCCTTAAAATGTCTTCTTTTAATCGAGCTTCCATTTTCTCCACTCTTTCACAGTCAATACCCTGAAAGAACAAATTAAAGCTTCCAATTCACCAATAATAAGAGGAAAGAATGCCAAATTAATATGAAATTTAAAGCAGCATTAATGACATCTTAATTTCAGCCTATTAGACAATTAAGCATTAGTTGATCATGTATATATTGATAAAATACCGAGCTGCACAACACGTAGTTAGAGGTTTTACAATATTCAGCAAGAAAGTAGATTACGAGTTTGTGTCATTCCATGTATTAGTTATCTATACCAATTTATAAAGGGAGTCTACTCTTTTTTTGGGATGAACTTTTTCTTCCATTTTTACACTTCATTTAAACTATTTCATCATTTTTATAAAATCATTTAAATTATCAATTAAAAAAAATAGTTAAACTCCATTAAAATAGGAACAATCCATAACAAAAGGATTAACAACCGACAATAATAGAACAATATTAGACACTATAAAAAAAACATATTTTGATCTTATATAAAGGAATATTATATTTTGGTATAATATTTTTTTCTTCCAATATTACCCCTCACTTGATTATTTTTTACCATTTTATCGTTCATTGTATATAAAAGCGGAAAGATGGGCATGTTAGTGCCCGTCTTGGCGCTAGTACTTCATAAAGTAGATACCCCTTCATAAAATTTGATGATCCCACCACTATAATGACATAACAGGTTTTGTGGAATGAACGAAAATAACTATGTAAACAAGGAAATACCCTTCCTTTCTCACACGTCTTAACTAGACATACTGCTTCCCAATTAGAATGCTAATTTTCCATGAGATTATTCTTTGGTTGGGAGGGAGTCTGGCTTGGACCTCATTGCTAAGAATTTTTTTTTGGCCAATGGTTCCTGCTAACTAGTACAACTTAAATTGCAATATAGATTATAGACATCTTACTGAGAGGATACAAGAAAAGTTGAGTTACAAACGAAGAGCCAGTTTTTCTGACATCTACTTAGCCATCCCCCTTTCATAACTTCAAATTTATTGAAAAGATATGTCAAATGTAATGCTTACCGTGTACTCCAACATGTTCTTGTATGGTCGTTCAACTTCACGAAGAACAAATGGCTTCCCATTGATGTAAATAACAGGCTCTTCTCTCATATTATGCCAAAGTATTGGGCATCCACCATTAGTACTGCAAATCCTATGAATGACAGACCGAATACCATCAATGGTTGGATTTGCAACACCAAAAACTGGAAATCCTGGAACTTTTCGAAAATTAGGAGCACCGTCCACTCTCTCCGGCAAACTCGGATTTTGGCATCCAGGACAGTGATCACTTTTAAGAACAGTTTGACTTCCAAGAACTTCGCCTTTTCTCAAGGCAGCAACATTACCCATCTCAGATGGCCGGCCATCAGTTGATTCAGCTATCTTTGTTAAAGATGGTTTCAAACTTGAATATCCAAGTGCACCCATTGGATCTCTCCTGAGTAACCTGCAGTGCCGATTGTTTTGAGTCATGCCAAATAACGGTAGACATTAAAATCAGAAACCCAATTGGTAAAGATTGTGCAACAATGTGATGAAAAAATTGACATGAGAAAGTATATCACGTGAGAATGTTAAATAAACAAAGATATATGGAAGCTTCTGGAGTCACACACAAGGTACATTGTTGGACAATCTTTACCGATTGGGTTTGAAAATTTATTCCATTGTATAAAAGAATCTGAATGCCTTGAAGAATCTATCTTGCAACCACACACAAGAAGCCTTCCTACATACCTAAGCATCATAGCAATTTAAAACACACAACCACTACCAGAAATTAATGTCAACCTTATATGTGTACTAGCACTAGCACATGTACAAATCTTGATTGTATTTGTAAACTAAATAGCTAGTTGATTGATTCTAGTTAACCTAAAAGCAATAAACTCAAGGATTTCATTAATACTGGAACCAAGTTATATGGGTGATTAGGACCTCGGACTACATATGAAAGATTATGTCTGAAAGTCAAAGCGAGCTCAGTTCAGTAACATTAATGATCATTGCGAGACATACAGTTCACCAGCTAAACTCGGTTTAGCTCAATAGATATACATCCACAGGCCTAATGAATAGAAATCAGAAAAGAAAATTAATAAACATAGACCTCACAGTTATTAAAATTTTAACCTGCGAATAATGCTGTAAAGTTCAGGCCTTGCTCTCATCCAATTGGAAAAACTACTGTGACCAGCGGTACTAGAAAGGAGTATATCCCTTTCTGAATTAAGGTACACAGCAAAACATATTAAAAAGTAGTATCTCTCCAAGTACTCCACAAAAAAGGAAAGTGATGCCTCCTTTTTCATCTCATCTGGCTGTCGCAGAATGCTATTGCGATAGGTACCAATTGCTTCACGCAAATTCTGAAGTTCAAGAAAGACAGATTAAATACGGAAATTTTAGAAATATGAAGATTCAACCCACAAAATACATAGAAGGAAATTCAAATGTTCAAAGAGACTATATAAACAACCAACATAGAAGTTATTTTTTAGTACCACAAGATTGGAATCATTAAAAACAGATACCTGCATTGAAGCACATTTGTCAATGACTTTGTCAACTTGTCTTTTTCCGTCAACACCACCCTGAAGAATTTTAGCAAATTAGGACAACAAGAACAAATTCTTTCTTACACATGAAATATCAAGTTTAATGGTACCTCTAACACCCGAACCAAGCTTCTTATGACTGCATATTCTCCCCTACGAATTGCCTCCTCTGAGTTAGGCAAATGGTCAGCAGCATTGGTCATAGATTGAAAAATCCTGCCCATAGAATTGCTTCTTGGAATCCCTACCATGTAATAACATAATAATTAGATTTTTGTCAAAGGAAAATCCACTGGTACACCTTATGATTTAAACTTAATAACAAAGGTGTAAAAATAAAATAAAATAAAGAAAATCATTAGAAAGAGATGGCATATAATGCTAGGCATTTTTTCAATTTTAATTCCCAGCGGTGGGATTTACGGTATACGCTCTAAATCGTTATTTATGTGTGCATATTTCCAACGAAATTAGTGACTAAGTTGCAAGAGTAGAAAAGGCCTCATCACAGTTATTGGATTAAGAATGGATGCCAAGGAATGTACAACTACAACTATAATTTAGGCCATTGGTCCTCAATTCAATTGTTGCATTGCAATTTTCTCACACTCATTACAGGTCAGTGTTTCTGTCCTAGAGCACTATCTGGACAAATGTCCAGTAAATTAGCAATAATATGAACCAAAAAAGCACCCTTGGGAAATAAACTAAAGAACTGTGTTTCTGTTATATATTTTCATTATAAATTAGTAAAATGACCCGCTCCTCTTCCAATAAACTCAACTGACACCACAATTATGGTAAATGCTAACAAGTACAGAAAGAATGTAACCATGTGCCTCAAATTGCATTGGTAAGAAAAACTGCCACGCTTATGAAAACTGCCACACATTTTATATTAACAAAAAACTGGAATGTGTATTCATGTGCTCTGATATTGGTGCATCAAAGTAGCGCTTTTTTGAAGGATAAAAGAATTCAATTATATTTTAATTAAACAGCTTTCAATAAGATACTGGATGTGCAAGAATCACAATCTTGTATTCAAATTTCTTGGACGAAAATTGGCATAAATGAAAGGAAAAAAAACAATAAAATTGGAAAAGTTTAATAAGTAAGTAAAAGTACCAGAGGCTCCAATTCGATTGAGGTAGACCAAAGTTGCGATAACCATTCCGGTTGTCGTTCGTCCACGCCCCATTTGACAGTTAAAAATTATCTCTGTATTTACATCAGCTTGAGAAATTTTATGTACCTAAAATCAAAGATTAAGCATAGCTAAGATACAAGAAATTATTGGTTTAAGGAAACTTATTAAATAAGTAAGTTTTCTAAGTTAATAAATACGAGGCTTCTCGATAAAAAAAATATATACGAAGCTTCTCTATAACAAATAAAAAACCTTGAGGATTGTCTATCAGCAGTCCCACCACGACAGGACAAAAAATTAAAGTTAAACTACATAACCCAACTCCGTAACTGTAACAAAAGAATATATGTTCAGATTGTGATGCTTACGATGGTAGCATAAAACAAAAGAGTGGAAAAAGAAAAAAGCAAGATGAATCATTATATTCTTTCTTTCAAACAAATTCACTCAGAAGCATTTCTTCCACCCAAAAAAATAATTTATGCAAAGAACTCACCAAAATATCAAAATCCAGCTCCTTAGGTGATTTTTCATCAGTTATAGGAACACGCTCATAATCAACAAGGTATCCCTCCACTTGCAATTCCTCGTAGACCTACAAAAAGAGAACAAAATGTAATGCAATTTTTAGCAGGAGAAAACTGATTAGTACACACATTACCATTTTAATCAAGTTTCACACATACCTCTAATGGTGTCTTCACAGAATCACATGATACTGGTTCCCATTGGTCCACCATCTGACCATCGGGCAGTTCATCCGTCACAAGGATCTTATTTCCATATCTGGTACGTCAACATTAAAATAAGATTGATAGTAAAGAATAAAAACAACCATGAATTCCGCACGACAAGGTAGCGACAAATACAGGGTGACACCGTAGAAAGTACCTTTCAGCTTCCAACAGGATGTCTTCTTTCAAACGATCTTCCATTTGTTCAACCCTTTCTCTATTAATTCCCTGATTGATTATACGTCCCAACGTTACAACAAAACAGTTTTATTGAAACAGTAATGCACTCAATTCAACAAAAACAAGTCAACCCTCAAATTCCGTGTAACCGCAATTGCAGCCGCAATATATAGATTTTGGCTCTGTTTGGATAAACAACTTATTTTGCAGCTAACAGCATGAGCACTTATGAATAAGCTTTTTATGAAACACAAGATAAATTAAAATAAAACTGTTTGTGTATATAATCTATCTGGAAGTGATTATGGAAATTAGCAGAGAACAATGTCATAAATTGGTTTAATAATTTCTCCCAAACAATGTCACAAGTACTACTTATAAGGTCAAATAAGCCAATAGAAACAGGCCATAGAGCACAATTTAAAATCTCATGTGGTATATGTGAATAAAAGATCCTCTGAGGCTCGAATCCTGATGGTTCTAACAATTTTTGTGTTGAGTCGGTCCATACAGAGCTATTCGAGTCCGTCCTTGAACCTGATACAATGTTTCCAAGAAATGAATGAATAGCATAAATATATATACCGTATACTCGAGGTTGGAGAATGGTCTCTCAACATCACGCAGAACAAATGGACGGCCATTAATGTACACAAGCTGAATTCAAAAAGAAAATAAAAAAAGTTGTTAATTACATACTAATTATAGCATTAAATTAAAAGTAAATATAAATATTGAAAAAAAGAAAAGAAAGTATACAGGTTCTTCACGAAGACTAATCCAAAGAACTTGTTGCTTATTCTGGCGATTACGAATGTGATTAAGAACATTTCTGATTCCATCAACAGTTGGGATAGCAACACCATGAACATGCAAAGAGTCAGCACGACGATAATTAGGAGCACCTTCGATCTGAGGAGAAAGACGTTTGTTCTGACAACCAGGAAAATGGTCACTCTTCAGAATTGTCTTCTTTCCAAGCACTGAACCTCCTCGCATTCTCATCACTTCCTCTGGTTCCTTCACTACTCTCGCCATCGCTTCAAAACCACGCGCCACCAATGCAGAATATGAAATGTGTAAATAAATGTTTAAACAATCAGAATCTTGTTTCTTTTTCTCACAACAAAAACAACGTGAAACGTGTGTGTCCTTAATAATTTATGTAATGTAAAGTGTAAAACCTTGATTTGAAACCGTGTCAGTAAGTCAAATTAGTAAAGAAAAGAAAAATATTAAAATCAAAACGTGTGTTTTGTTGTTTGGATGAAGTATGTATGTTATGTTATGCTGTGAATATTCTGTTATCGTTAATGCCAAGGTGGCACATTAGAGAATGCCCCATCAACCCTGAATGGTCCATTTTTTCTTTTTCCTTGTAAACTGGAACTGAACTACTGGATCTGATTCTATTTAAATATGCTTTCTGTTTTCTTCTTTTTTAATGAACGACTATAAAACATTACTATGCCAATACCATGCGATTCGTGGATAAGGTTGAACTAAAATACATGATGATGTGGACGGTGGAGTACAAATTGTAACCCTCGTTCTTTTCTTATAACACACCAAAAATTTAAAATTTACTATTGTTGATTACATTTATGTAAGGGAAGATCACATGATGCATACTGTATTTCCCATTCTACAAATGTGCTCGTATGTAGGTGAATTTTATTTTATTTATGTCAAATCTCATCTTTTGTTTAATTTTATTTTTTAAGAATAAAAATAGTTAGTTTTTATTGCATGCAAAATAAGTGAGATTTGACGAAAATGAAAGAACAAAAATAGTTATAAGACCAAAATAAAACTAATAAAATAAGGTAAGGAATCAAACGTGTAATTTAACAAATAAAAACTTAGATATGGCAAAATAGAATATTGTAGCCTTTTTAAGGACTACATTAGATTAATATCCCTTCATTAATTATTGTAGCCTTCCATCTTATCTTTCGATCGGCTTTAGCTCGATCTCAGTCTAATATCTACGACTATAAACATACTTTTTAGAAGCAACACTACTCAAATAGTGACCTTTAACTGAAATTTTAATTGAATTTTCAACATTCTTAGAGTTTGATTTTGCTTAAGTGTTCAACTATACATTTGTAAGATTTTCTCTAAAATTTATAAAGTACCGATAGCTCAAATTATGGTGAAAATAATTTAGAGTTGTAATTGTCATAATTGATAATCAATTAAGTATATTACCTTAATTGATTAACTAACACAGAAACGCAAAATTATCTTGGTTTTGTTGTAGAACTAAACCTAAACATATTTAACTCATATGGGTTGGAGTTTAGCCAAATATTTTAATTATATTTTAAATCTATTTGGTCATTTTTTTGCAAACTCAGATGATTTTCATTAAAATAAAGCATTTGACCTAATTTTCTCGAGCATTCAAAGAGAACCTCTTACAAACTCATATCACTCATTAGTATATAAAGACTCAAAAGTTCTCAAAATAATTTTATTTGAGATTTGTAAGACATGTGACTTTTGAAATACCTCAAACACTAAAAACACAATAACTATGATGCATATTAATAACAATTAAGGAAATTTTTTGTTATCGATCCCTTGTTTCAAATAAATATTTCTCATTTTCGATTTTAATAACAAACATTTGTGCCATGTTTGATTTTCTTTAAGGATTTCATGTTTGGTTTTATTAATAGTTTATTATACTATTTGTCCTCATGAGCTCGGCTCAGTTGATAAAAAAGTTTATTATATTATCTAAGTGAAATACTTTCTATTAAGGTGGCTTATATGGTGAAGGCTCTATTAAGTCTTCACATGTGTGCCGCTCAAATTAACCATCAGATTAAGTCTGCATTTTTCCATTAGATGTTACCATGCTCGATTAAAGTCTTTCTCTCAACATACACGCCATCCATAAATGCTTCAAGTTCAACGGAGATTAAACCCGAAAAGAAAACACTCACACGCCAACCAGACTTTGTACAAGAAAAAAAAACAGTAAATATGAGGATTTTGTTCAACGAAGAGGAAGAAGAAGAACCTTTTAATTTAAATATGTGGAAAACTTCAAGGTTTGATAGTGAAAAAATTCTAAACAACGAAATAGATGTTTTTTGGGTACAAGAATAAGGCTTGCAAGAGAATAGGTTCTTTTGCACTATTTCACTGTGTTCACGACCTTAATTAATTTTAATGCTATTAAATTTAATGAATAAAAGATTTATTGCTATGTTTACACCTTATGAGGGTCCTTTGTACGTTTTGAGTCTAAAACAACCTACTATTGTGAGTCATTCTAACGGTGTAAGTCGGACCAATGTAATTGATGGTGCAACTTAAATGCATGTGTTCACAACCTTAATTAATTTTAACATAACAAACTTAAATTTAATGAATAAAAGATTTATTGCTATGTTTACACCTTATGGTGGCCCTTTGTACCTTTTGACTCTAAAACAACTTACTATTGTGAGTCATTTTAGTGGTGTAAGTCAGACAAATGTAATTGATGGTGCGACCTAAATGCATGATGGTTAAAAGTTTTATGTTTGCAAACATTGTTTTATTAGTAGTAGTTTTTATTTTCAAAAATCATTTTATGTTGTTTTGATGAGTTACAGAGAGGACACAAATGAGGAGGACTATGGGGTAGGATTTTATGTCACAATGTGTAGATGCTCTCTCGTTTTTGAGGTAAAATTGTATTTGTAGTCTCTTAACTTATTTTGCTCATATTATTTTTTTCACAACATTTTTGCTCTATTGGTCTATTTGTATATGGATTGTATAGATTCGAATCTATGGTTTTATTTTCATTAATCATTGAAGTCTTCAAATTTGTGATCTTTCATCCATGTTTACATATGAATTTTAAATTCTAAACTTGAAAATTCTTAAAATTCATATGCAGATAAAACAAAAGGACAAAAATAACGTGAAAAAAACAATCGTTATCTGAAATTATATTAAGGGATCACAAGTGTAATTTTGTCTATCTTTTATCTGTAAACCATGTAATGGTTACCTCACCTTAGATGTCACCTAATAAATACTAGTCTCTATGATTCTATTTGGTTTAAAATAGACATATTAATTTTAAACCAAATACATCAACTTTTATTGATTTAAAAGCTCTTATAAATAGGACCAACCTACAAAGTCAACATCTTTACGGGCGTTATATAAGACCACAATTATATGGTTCAAACCAGAACTCTAAATCATACATTCTTCATGACTTCTATAAAGAAAAAAATACATTCTCCATGACTGTTTTTAATTTATATATCTACTTCACACGGTCCTCAGGTTATAATATTCCATACAGACAATATGGACCATAAACCATTGCAAATCATGCTGTTCGATTAAAGAAGCTTTCTTTTATCAATGCAGCTAATGCTTATTAAATACTATAATCACTGCCTTTTCAGAAAGAAAAAAAAAACTATAATCACTAATTTATGTGTCTCACTTAAGTTTTAAATAAAATATTGGTGATAGATATTTATCTTCCGGCCGTTTGATTTTATCAGTTTATTATACAACCTAACTGAAAGCCTTTGTTTAAGTAGAAGTTCAATTTCTTAAAAAAAAAACAAATAGAAGTTGAATTCTTCCAAATTATTTAATTATTTATAAACTTGCAGGTTAAAAATTAAAATGCGAACACTTGAGAAACTTCAAAATGTATATGCTACATTCATATTGATCAAATGCTACCGCATAAATTCACAAAGTCAACTTTTTAGAGGTATATAATACCAAAAATATAGTATGGTTCAAACCATAACTTTTTTTTTGGCAGGTGGCCGGAGTTTGAACCCCGAACCTTGCATATATTATGCATTGTTAATACTAACTGAGTTAAGCTCACGAGGACGTACAAACCATAACTCTAAATCAAATATATCATTTCTTCTTTTAAATATATTGATTTTCTTGAAGCGAGTATAATAATTAGACAAATTCTATGGTACACCTAAAAATTTGAGTGCACCGGTACACCAAATCGTTAAACTAATAATTAAATGTTAAGGAGCAAACAAGGAAAATGTTAAGAGGTGTCCCCAGAAAACTATTTAAGGAGATTAAATGGTAAGTTTCTATAAAAATTTGTGTTTTCTTGTAGGTAGTATTTGAACTCTTAAAGAAAACTCATTAGCCAAAATGTGCATGTGAAAGACGATGGAAGTAACTTACTTATAATGCCAAAAGTTTAAAAAAGAACGTGAAAGCCATGGTGGGAGAATAACTATTTGTACTTTTTTCACCATAAAGAAGGTTGATTCCCTTTTGTTTAATAGAAAAGAATGTTGACTAGCTGATGCATGCTTCACAATTCACACAAAATAATGCCTTTTTAGCTGGCTTATTAGTTTACTTGCAATTAATTAACGTTGTGACAACCGTTTTGTGTTATTTTGGTGAAACCAACGAGCTATAATATTTGTGCTGTTTTCTCCAACAATTATTCCATCCTGTTTTAATTAGAATATTGTTCCAGCACTTTCATTCTTTAATTGAGAATGCAACGTTTTACAGAGAGATTAAAAAGAAAAGCACACAAAATAATTAGGGTTTTGTAGCAACAAAATAAAATTTGCTAGTGTTGTTGACTAAGATCAAGGAAAGTTATATCTTGTTCAAAAAAATGAAGGGAAGATATATCTTACAGAACAAGTTATCTACTTCAATCAAATGAACAAGCTATGCAATTTTATTATTTTTTTGGAATAAAAAAGGGCTGTTGCCCAAAAAAAGAAACTACATAGCAATAAATCCTCGGATGATTCATCCCTACAATATCAGCAAAAAGTAAATGATTTAGTCAAGTAGAAGGTTGCTTGTAGATAATAAAATTCGGATCACTATTACTGCATCCCATTGCCGATAGAGCTTCCACACATATATGAGACTAGCAATAATGTACCAACACATATACACATCAATCATTTATAATTTGTAATATTAGACTAATCTTATGCATCTGAAAGACATGGTGAGGTGTTTCACTCTAGACTTCGTCGTTTAGGTAATAGTACTATATTTACATTCAGAATGAAACATCAGCATCAACATCCATGTCAGTCACCTCTCTCACAATATTTTTAGTAGAAGGCAACCCAGCAGTAACAGCATTTTCAATCCCACATTCATTTGTCCCTCTCTTGATCTTGAAGTAACCATCCTGCAGTTTAGTAGATTAACTTAGTTCATTAGCTAAGACATATCTTAAGTAACAACTCTTCAAGCTGAAAGAATAATTCAAGAAACATACATCCCCCCAATTTGTATTCCACTGATTTGCAAGAAGCTGAAACAGTGAAAAGTAACACAGTCAGCGCACATAAAATTCTGAATAGAAGCATGTGTTTGAAAGTGTTGTTCTCTAATATCAGGAACAAGTTTATAAATTGTCAACACACCCAATAGTCCTCCCCTTCATCACTTGTTCCCCACCCAATCAGCTTTACTGCATGACCGCCTAATGCAAAACCCGTGATGTGTTTGTAAACTCCTGATTTGTAATGAGCAAAATCCTGTCAAGTGATCAAAAGAGTCAAAGTTATGCAAAAGGATAGGAGAATGATCCACAAACATTGACAGAAAGGTCTCCGTCTAGTTTCTAACTTGAAAATTGTATCTTCTATCCTATGTCAATCTGCGTCTTCAAAGCACAAGAGATGACAACTGGCCCCGAGTACCGAGAACCAAGGGAAAAACATTAAAAGATAAAGAAATGAAATAAAAGGAATGTAATATAACACAAATCTAATATGTGTGAAGAAGATATATGGCATATCCGATAACATGGCACAGAAGGAAGGAAGGAGCAACATTAAGACAATGGGAGAACTGAGGCTGTAAAGTTTCACAAACCCAAACAAGAGTAACAGGGAGAAGCAACAAGGGTGGAAACTTAGCAAGTGTCTCTTACAATATCAAAGAAATGAAACAAAACGAAAGGTCACATATCAACTATTGTTGCAGCTTGTCATTTCTTAATTGGTAGCAAACTAGCCTATGGGTATACCGACTCCAGGTTTCTGTTTTGATTGAGTTTCAAATTTCATTGAGAACAATTCATATTATTCCAGTCTATCGGTGCATCCCAATGCAAGTTCATGTCGAAGTTGGACTGAAATTCATAATCTGGTTATAGCCTTATTGAACATCTAGATAGATTTTCAAGTAGTTTTTAGTATTTATATGACAAACTGCTGCTTTAAAATCAGTTGTGTTACATTTATACAATTCCATCTAATTGGTAACATATGCAATTCAGATAAAAACATAGAAGGTACCAAAAAAATCAAATATTTAATAGCCTAAATACAAACTAAACAATATGTAAAATTTAATGTAATCTTTGAAATAAAGACCGGGCTATATTGGAGGATTTGCTATTTTATTCTTTTTATCCCCCCTCCCTTTTCTCTCTCAGGTTTTTCTTACCAGTGGTTGAATTTTACGTTTTTTGGGGTAACATGGTGACCAAATGCAATGCATTCTACTAAGTCCAAATTCAATGTAATATCTGAGACTTTGTTATTGATTCAACTTTTTTTGTGACTAAAATAATGAAATTTTCATTCGTTGACTCTCTCCCTTTCTTTTATCGCCAACTGCCATCAAGCTTGTCGAAATATCTAGTTTTGCTATGTTTAGCTGTTGGGATATAGAAGATTCACATTGCTACACTAAAATGAGCTTTCAGCTTCATAATTCATAGCTCCTTTATTGAAAATTCGCCTTCGGTCTTTGTTCTTGCAAATGCTTTCCCAACTCATCCAATCATATAGGATAAGTTAAGTCCTCTCAATAATAAAAGTGAACTTTAAATAATTCTGAGAATGAGACACAAATTTCCAAAGCAATAGCTAGGCTGGAATGACGGTTAGACTAATTTCAATGTGGGTAAAAGCTTACCAAACCACTCCTTTTTCAACTTTTACCAATACTTCATATAAGGTGTTTTACTCTTCATGGAAAATCTTGAAAGACTAATTCTCATATTCAAAATTCCAATATAAGCTCAATCCACAGTCTAATTTTATAATCCAACATAATCTGCCAAAAGAATATTTATAGATCTTTATCCTAAAAAGGTTTGTAGTTAAGCAAAATGAAAAGTCTCAAATGATCAAACTCGCTCCTTGATCAGAGCCTCCCACAATCTATTATCATTGTCCTAAAAATTTGATTGCATAAAATTTAATTGCAAAAAGACGGGCAAACTATTCATTTACCTCATAAACAGTGAATGCAACTTCAACTGGCCCGTTCTTATAAACTTCTGCCATGATATCTTGGGGATCAGATCTGACAGTATATGCTTTGACACTATAGTGCTTTGAAGTCTCCCAAAGCTGGTTCCCATTTACACACTTTCTAACACACTTTGGAGTTCGGTATGTTGGCTCACAGCCAGGATGAGAACAACCAATTTGATCAAAGTATGGGTCACACTGGCACATGTGATAAAAAAATACAGATCATAAGAAAGAGTCTAGGATTTTATTCCCTGAGCAAGAATGAAAATTTGTTACCTCTTCAGTGACAACACCATGGTGAGCTAAGTATATCCATGCAGAAAAGGGAGTCCCCCCAGCACAGCCAGCCCCACAAAGAAGGCCACAGCATGCAAGAATGTCATTAACAGAGAGGGATACATTCTGCATTTGAACATACTGAATGTTAGTGTTAGAACAACAACTTAGGTTCAAAAGAAAACAAATAGGAAAAACACAAATAGAGAACACACAGAACTTGATCGCGGAGTTCTGCCAATTTTGCATATGTCTTCAGCTGTAGAGTGGTTGCAGTGTCTTTCTAGTATTCAAGATTAGGGTTACAGAGTACACCTTGTGTTTACATATTCTCGCAACCTCAAGTGACCTACCCACTTATCAGTAAATTATGAGTCATGCCAACAATTAGTTCCTCTTTCAAGAGGTAAGCTCTTCAAGTAGCTTTGTGCATAGAGATAAAGAAGTTTACAAAGCTATGGTGAATATTCACAATCACGCACAATAAATAAGAAAAAAATTCCTAATTGCTTCAGCAAGAAGTTTATTTACCATGTCAAAATGAATGCAAAACCGATCTGATAATGATTCAACAGCACCAAATGCCCAACAAGAACCACAGTGACCCTGAATCATCAGCAGCACAAGGATCAGATAAGAACTACATGGTCAAAGAACCACAGTGAAACTTAACAAAAAAAAAAAAAGCAGCTAAAAAGAGGGAAAAGACAATTACTTGATCTTTGGTGAGAAAATCGGTTCAGCAATCCATGTTTTTTTTTTTGGAACGAAATTCAGCAATCCATGTTGTTTCCAATAACAAAAAAGAATAGTTAGCACTCTGCAACACCTATTGCAAAATGCAATATGTAATCAAAGTAAAATAATAATGAGGAGCAAGTGAATGACCTAGAATTCTCCCAATGGTGCTACATTGCGACCAAGCTGTCCTTGCATCAAAGTCCTTTGGCAATTTTAATGATTTTGGATGAGTTACAACAGGTGCACTACTCAGTTCACTTCGGGGTGTTTGTTTGACTCCAAGAAGCCGCTTAAATTGTCCAACCTGTGCATTGATCAAACACAATGTCTTACATACTCAAAACATACATATTCACTTTTTTATTTGATTTAAGTCTTAAAACATTTTGGTCTATTATTCTGTTTTAGAGTCTGAAATATTTGTTCGAAATGAAATTAATGCTCATATAGTTTGTATGTGAGGAGAAAAATCAATAAGGAGACTATAACCAATATAAACAAATTATAGGTGGATTAAAAACAAAATTTTCTATTATCACAGACTAAAACCAAAAAGCAAAATAAATAATGGCTAAATTGCAGTTCCCCCCCAACTTTTACAAACCAGCGATTTTTGCTTTCAAAATAACACTTTTGGACCCACAACTTTGCCCCCTTTTGCAAAAGGGTCCAATGTTAAGGGGGGCCAAAAGTGCTATTTTGAAAGTTTGACAGCCAAAATCGCCGATTTGTGAAAGTTGAGGACCAAAAGTGCAATTTAGGCAAAAATAAAATACCGAGACTATCTGAAAACTGCTACAAAAAATGTATGGAGTAACAGTCCTTTTGGTCCCAAAATTTCAAGATAGTATCTGATTGTGCAATTCGTTAATTAAAATAGTCTTTGACGTTAAAATAGTCCTTCAATGTTGACGGTAACTCTCTTCTCATAGGGACTTATATGACAATAAGTGAGTACTTATATGGATTGATATTACAATAAATAAGTATATTGAGGAATGATATGACAGTTTTAATGGAACATTTTAACACGATGAACTATTTTGATTAACAAAATGCACAATGAAGAACTATTTTGAGATTTTGATACACTTAGGACTATTGAGGCAACTGGTTACACATTTAGGACCAAAAATAAAAAAAAAACAAATTTAAAACAGTATAATTGGAGAAAGTGAAAGTGTTACCGTGAAATTTGAGAAACGAGGATTAATAGTAGCTTCCCATCCAGCCCCTGGGTTTTCGTTAATCTGTTTAACAACAGACTCCTGCGTGATCATCATAAAGTTGTTAAAACGATTCATCAATCATGAAGGTAGGTACATAAATAGATAGACAGTACCATGATGAAGTCAACTGTGTGTGTATTATTGAAACTTGAAACATTGATTTGATGATTAGCGTAATAATTGATTACCTGAAGGATATGAGAATCAAGCTTGACTTCACTAAGCTCGTATGTCTCCGCCTCACCAATCTGTCAACAACGTTTCATGTAAATTCAGAACGTGTTTAACTGTCTAACTAACAACACAAGAGTTCAAAATAGAAAGCGAAAAAGAAGAAGAACAAAAAACATAAGATAAGTAGAAAAAGAAACCGGTAGATAAGGCGCGAAGAAAACTAAAAATAAGGTAGACAGGGACAGAATTGTTGGAGTCATTTTGATTAGATTAGATAGAATGAAAAGGAATCTAAAACTGAAAAGGTAGACATGGACAAATTTTTCAAATAAAAATAATTTCATTTTGAGTGCACCCACATCAAAAATTATTATTTTAGAAATATAAATTATTATATTAATTCTTCTTTTGCATTTTTTTTTTTTTATCTTATATGTGCGTAAAAATTATTTTTGTTTAGAGTTATCAAACAAGTCTTTCGACGGAATGAAGAGTCGTTGCGGAGTGTTCTTTGTTGGTTGCAATCTTATTTAGTAGGGGAAAAATGTTTGATAGGCAAACACTCGATTACTTGGTGGAGAGTTTTTTAGTCAAATAAACTTATCATTTGTTGATGTTGCATTCGAGTTGAGTGGTCTCCTTTGTGTGGTGATCTTGTGTGGAATAAAGTTGTTTAAGTGAAAGTCTCTCTGCATAGAGGTTCTTCGAAAATAAGCTTTTTATAGAGGATAATCTTGCACATCACAGAGCAACTTCTTTGTTTTACATTGTGTTGGTGGGTGCAGTGTACTTGAGAAATACACTTATTCGTAGTGTTCGGTTTTTAGTAATATTTGAAATTTAATTTTGGATTGACGAGGTGTTAGTATTGTCATGGGAAACACATCTTGTGTCTTGTGTGGTTTTTTTTTTTTTTTTGAAAAAGCTAAAATGAAATATATTACCACATGAAAGTGTGCTTCCTAGTACAAGGCGTACCAAGGAATAAACACAAGGTCTGAACAATATTTACAAGGGAAAATGAAAAAATATACAAAAAAGAAAGAAACTATTAACCTATGCCCAACATGGTGAACGGACTAAGCCACCAGCCATGTAAATTGAGGGGAAGAGTTGCATACTTCGCCTTCAACCACATATAGGAGATGGACTTAATCCTATCAACCATCTGAAAAACGGGGCATTCTTTGCCATTGAATAATCTATTGTTTCTCTTCTTCCAAATTTCCCACACCGTTGCAAACCAAATAACCTGTAAGATTGAGCGTCTCCTCGCAATACCATGTGGTTTTTATTAATATATATATTTTTTAGTTTTTATTAATATATATATTTTTTAATCCTTCAATTTTTTTCAGTTTATTAAAAAAACATACATTAATTAACCGATTATAATTCGATAATAATTTGCCACGACAATTTTTTCATTGATTTTAACAAAAATGACAATTCTTAAATTAATTTGGTTAAAGGGACAGATCACAGGCGAATAATTGAGCAATGCGTGTGTGTGTGTATGGACGAATAGTGTTTTGCTTTGTGGCATTTGGTGTCTAAAAAAGTCATGACATTGACTTGGCTAATGAAGAATATTTGACACCAAAAAAAAAATGTGCATAAGAGGACAAGATCAACACATCCAACTAAATTAGACTTCATTTATTCAAATTCCAAAAATAGATCGATTTGTAGATATTTTTATTATTTTTACTACATATTGATAAGAATATTTTTCTTTTTTTATCGACCTTCAAATTATTACACATCATGCTTTCTGGGTTTAATGTCTGCTGCTCGATCCATGAACCTTAATAAACTCTAGAGAGATTTTATGTTTAAACTATGTGGTACTTAAAAATATAAATATTTATGTTTTTTATTCTCCTAAAAAAATATAATTTTTTTTTACCAAGTACAAATATTTTTTTAGTAGAAAAAACACATAATTTTTTACAAACATTCAATAAATAATTCCATACGTTACGAACTAAAAAGGGTTAATAGTGTTTTTCACCCCTATAATATAGGTCATTTTCGATTTTCGCTCCTATAAAATTTTCGGTTTGATTTGCATCCTTGTAAAACTTTTTTTTCCGGAAAACACTCATCCTCCATATGATTGTGCATATTTGCTGACGTGGTACACTGTGTGGCATGCTGATTGTATAATTATTTTTATTTTTTAAGGGTACACGTGGCATTTGTGCCTATTTTTTTAAAAAAAATTATAATATAAATTCATTTATATTAATTTCGAAATAAAAATAATTTAAAAAATTTGAAAATTAATTTTTGAAAATAAATTTGAAATTTTTTATTTACGGAAATTTTTTTTTATTATGAAAAATATTTTCCAAATTTTATATTTTTTGTTTAAAAAATGAACTTTTTAATTTCGAAAATTTGGTAAAAAAAATGATTTTTTTTTCTAAAAATCTGGAATAAAATTTTCGAAAAAAAAATCTGAATTTTTAAAAAAATTGTATCCAAATTTTTAAAAATAAAATATTTTTCGGAATTTTTTTTTGTAGAAAAAGTTTTAAAAATATTTTTTCAGAAAAAAAACTGAATATTTTTTCTGATTTTTTTAATATTTGAATTTTAAAAAAAAATTCGAAAAAATCTTATCGTTTTTCCTGATTTTTAAATTTTTTGGAAAAAAATCTGAATACTTTTCTGATTTTTTGTATTTTTTTTATTTTTGAAAATTAATTTTCAGATATTTTAAAAAATAAAATCTGACGTGGACAATTAAAAATAAATAAAATTTTTAAAAAAAAGTCAAGTCAGCGCCACATATGCGCATTTGATGAGTTGGATGGAGGAGGGGTGTTTTCCGGAAAAAAAAAGTTTTACAAGGATGCAAATCAAACCGAAAATTTTATAGGGGTGAAAACCGAAAATGACATATATTACAGGGGTGAAAGCACTATTAACCCAACTAGAAATAGAGTCTGCAAAGATACAAGAAAGAGATACATAAATATTAACGAGCTAGTATAAGTATGACAGTTAGCCTCTTGTTTCGTGTGACATATCTCATTGCATAAACCACATAAGCTTACTGTCTTCCAACATCATAGTCATGATCTAGATCATTTCCCTTAAAACAGACATACACATAACAGACAACATTTGGTGCAGATTTTTCAATACCAACACAAATCTTTCTGTTAAGGCAACAGTACTATATTTACATTCAGAATGAAACACCAGCATCAACATCCATGTCAGTCACCTCTCTTACAATATTTTTGGTAGAAGGTAAACCCGCGGTAACATCATCTTCAATTCCACATTCGTTTGTCCCTCTCTTAATCTTGAAGTAACCATCCTGCAGTTTAGTAGATTAGATTAGTTCATTATCTAAGACATGTCTTAAGTAACAACTATTCAAAATGAAGAATAATTCAAGAAACATACCTCTCCCCAATTTGTATTCCACTGATTTGCAAGAAGCTGAAACAGTGAAAATTACACAATCAGTATACATAAAATTCTGAGTAGTAGCATGTATTTGCAAGTTTTATTGTCTAAAATCAGGAACAGGTTTATATATTGTCAACATACCCAATAGTCCTCCCCTTCATCACTTGTTCCCCACCCAATCAACTTTACTGCATGACCGCCTAGTGCAGAACCAGTGATGTGTTTGTAAACTCCTGATTTGTAGTGAGCGAAATCCTGTCAAGAGATCAAAGGAGTCAACGGTATTCTAAAGATGAGAGAATGGTACCAAATTTTGTTAGTTGAAAGTTGCAGTCATAATACACATCACTTATATACAACACAAAAGAGAAAAGGCAACCAAAAATCCACCCTAATCACAGAGTCCCCGTTCTTGAATAGGACTAGTGAGACACAGTCACCGGCTAACAAAAATCCTCCTCGCACTTGCCTATGATTTATAAAAGACTACTAAATGTCCGTGTTTTAATAAAGTAAATCCAATGACTCATAAGTCTGCTCAATTTGCTTAAAAGTTGAGGGTGTGATCCATGGAACACACAATTAGACCGATCTTATACAATAAATTCTGTTTCATTTTAGGACTGGTATGTGTCCCCAATAGTTCTGATTCATAATACTGTCTAGTTTCTAACTCAAAAGTTGTGTCTACTATTCTAAGTCAATCCACACCCTAAAAGCACAAAAGATGGAAATTGACCCCTTTTTTTCAAAATGAAACGAGCATTGAAAACCAAAGGAAAAAAATAGAAAAGATAAAGTAATGAAAGGAAATGAGAGGAACGGAATAAATATCTCACAAATCTAATATGTGCGAAGGAAAAATATGATAACATGGCACTGAATGAAAGAACAACATTAAGACAACGGGAGAATTGAGGTTGTTAAGTGCCACAAACCCAAACAGAAGTAACAGTGAAAAGCAACAAGGGTGAAACTTAGCAAGTGTCACTTACATAACTAGCTTAGAAGTACACGAGTCTAGGTTTCACTTTCAGTTGAATTTCAAATTTCATCGAGAACACTTCATATTAGTTTATTCTACCCACCCCCTCCCTTTTCTCTCTCAGATTTCTCCTACTAGTGGTTGGCTTTTACGTTTCAGGCATATAGTTCTGTAGACTTTTTTTCTGGGGTAACATGATTGGTGACCAAACACGATGCATTCTCCCAACCCATTATAATGTTTAGCTGTGACTTTGTAATTGATTCAACTTTTTTTGTAGCTAAAATACTGAATTTTTATGCATTGATTCTCTCTCCCCCTTTCTCTTATCGCTAACTACCATCAAGCTTGTAAAAATTCCTATTGTTGCTAGATTTAGCTGCTGGTATTTAGAAGATTTCACAGGTTATTAAATCATGTAGATCCAAAGTATGACTTTATCATTGATGCGACTGTGACTACTCACATTGTTATGCTACCCTAAAATGAATTTTCAGCTTCACAATTCAGAGCTCCTTTTATTACAAATTAGACATCAGTCCTTTTCTTGCAAATGCTACCCCAACAACACAATCACATAGGATAATCATAAATATGAACTTTAAATAATTCTGAGAATGAGACACAAATTTCCAAAGCAATAGCCTAGGCTATGATGATTGGACTAATTTCAATGTGATTTCAGCTTACCAAACCAGTCATTTTTCAACTTTTATCAATACTTGATATAAGGTGTTTTACTCATACTTCATGAAAAATCATGAAAGACTAATACTCATCTTCAAAATTCCAATGTAAGGTCAATCCACAATCTAATTTACAATCCAACATAATCTGCCAAAAGGATATATCTAGATCTTTATCATGAAAAGATTTATAGTTAAGCAAAATGAAAAGCATCAAATGATCAAACTCAACCCTTGAACAGAGGCTCCAATATTTACTCTCACTGTCCTCAAAATTTGACTATAAGGAGGGGGGTTTATTTACAAAATTTGACTGCAGAAAATTTAATTGCAAAAAGATGGGCAAAAGCTTTCATTTACCTCAAAAACAGTGAATGCAACTTCAACAGGCCCATTCTTATAAACTTCTGCCATTATATCTTGGGGATCAGACTTTACCCTATATGCTTTGACACTATAGTGCTTTGACCTCTTCCAAATCTGGTTTCCTTTTACACACTTCCTAACGCACTTGGGTGTTTGATATGCTGGCTCACAACCAGGGTGAGAACATCCAATTTGATCAAAGTATGGGTCACACTGTCACGTGTAAAACAAAAAATACAGATCATAAGAGCTTGGGATTTTAGTCACTTAAGCAATGAAGGGAATGAAAAAATTTTACCTCTTCAGTGACAACACCATGGTGAGCTAAGTACCGCCATGCATAAATGGGAGTCCCCCCATCACAGCCAGCCCCACAAAGAAATCCACAGCATGCAAGAAGGTCGTTAACAGAGAGGGATATATTCTGCAATTGAACATATAGAATGTTTTAAAACAACAACCCCGGTTCAAAAGAGAACAGATATGGACAATGCAAACAGAGAATACACATGATTTGATCACAGATTCAGCCAATTTTGCCTACACCTCCGACTACAGAGTGGCTGCATTGCCTTTCTATTAATGAAGCTTAATGTTACAAATTGCAACTTGTGTTTAAATGTTCTTGCAAGCTCGAGCGACCTGCCCACTTATCAGGAAACTATGAGGCATACCCGTAGTTCCTCTTTAAACAGGCAAGCCCCTCAAGTAAGTTTGTGAATAGAGATAAAGAGGTTACAAAGTCATGGTGAATATTCACAAAATACACGCAATAAGTAAGAAAAAGTCTATTAATTGCTTCAGGAAGAGGTTCACTTACCATGTCAAAATGAATGCAAAAACGATCTTGTAATGATTCAACAGCACCAAATGCCCAGCAAGAACCACAGTGACCCTGAATCGTCATCAACATGAGGATCAGATAAGAACTTAGTGGCCAAAGAAACACAGTAAACCGCGAACATAAAGAAAAATAGCTGAAATGAGGAAATAAAGGAATTACCTGATCTTTGGTGAGGAAATCGGTTCAGCAATCCATGTCAATAACCAAAAAAAGAGTCAGCATCTAGTGCAAAATGCATTATTATTTAATTACATTCAAAAAAATAGGGAGAAGGAGCAAGTAAATGACCTAAAATTTTTCCAATAGTGCTACACTGTGACCAAGCTGTCCTTGCATCAAATTCCTTTGGCAATTTTAATGATTTTGGATGAGTTACAACAGGTGTACTTAACAGTTCTTTTTTAGGTGCTTGTTTGACTCCAAGAAGGCGCTTAAATTGTCCAACCTGTGCATCAAAAAGAATGCCTTTCAATTTTCATACTCAAAAGACATACATATGATGCAACTAAGTATGTTAAAGTGAGATACACTTTAAAAGGTAATTATTAAAAAGAAGATGCCAACGAGTGCTCTTGGACACAAGTTAAGGAAACTAATATAGAAATTTTGTGTCGGAAAGTGTTGTATTTAACATTTTTAGAAGTTTAAAAATTGATATTTTCAATACGAAATTCTATTTGTAGTTTCTCTTGCTAGTGCCCTTAGACACTTTTTTTGGTGAAGAATAGTGTCCTTAATGCACTTGTTAGTACAATTCTTAATAAAATTAAGGAAAATGCTCTGGGGCGCTAGTTAAGAAAATAAGTATAGTAAGAATTTTTTGGAACTTGTGTAATCAAGTATTAAAAAGTGTAGAAAATGTTGTCTTTAATACAAAAGTTACATTTTTTGTTTCCTTAACTACTATTAATGCCCTGGGGCACTAATTAGCAAGACCTTAAAATTAATTAAGACACGAATATCTTGCTTTTGGCCCGAAATCATAAAAATAGAAAGAAAAAAAATTGGTCTCTATTATTCAGTCTTGGTCTATCTAATTTTTATTTGTGTGAAAATTCATACTCAATCTGAAATAAATATAAGGAAAAAAAAATCAAAATATCATATGTGTTAGGTCAAATAATATTTTTTTCTAATTATGTTAGGTCTATATTTTAGATAATTAGTTTGACTTATAAAATCAATTTTGCTCATATGTCGTGCAAGAGTACTTATAGTTGATATGCAAGGATAAAAATCAATATAGTCCACCTGTCACAGAGACCGGAACCAACATAAACAAATCGTAGGTGAATTAAAACCAAAAGAATAAGAATTAAAATCAAATTCTTGTATACATCAGAGACTTTAAAGAAAGAAAAAATAGTGGGACTTTTTCTTCTTCTGAAACAATAAAGAAATAATTTAAAAATGATAGAAAAATGAAAAGGTTGTATAGTATTTGGAGAGAGTGTGTGTAACTGTAAAATTGGAGAAACGAGGATTAATAGCAGCCTCCCATCCAGCCCCTGGGTTTTCGTTAATCTGTTTTGCAATTGACTCCTGCGAGAAAATGATGATCATAACATGAAATCAAGCGTATATAGATTGTTCAAATCCAAACGTTGATCATGGTTACCTGAAGAATATGAGAATTAAGCTTAAGCCCATTAAGCTGCTCATCGGTTTCAGCTTCACCGATCTGTCAACAGCAACAACGTTAACGTTTCTTGTAATTTCAAAGCTTCAAAATAGAAGAAAGAAGCGAACAAACATGATCAATAGAAAAAGAAAAAGGTACCGATAGATAAGAAACGGAGAAAGCTAAAAATAAGGTGACCAGGGGCAGAATTGTTTGAGCCATTTTCATCGTTGCTGCTGGATAAAATGAAATGGAATCTTAGACTAGGAGCTTATATTTATAGTATACACTGCATTGATTAATCAATTAATTAATTATCCTTTTTTTTTATCTTGGTACACGCAACTTGGTGATATAGTATTAATCAGTAACGTATGGGTCTCACTTGGTTTTTAAAATATCTTTTTTTATTACTTACCTATACAAAAAACCAATTCTAATTTTCCATCACGTTTTTCAGTTTTTTTTTAAACAGAAAATACGAATTTTAATTAATTTGCTAAAGGGACGGGCCGATGTATATGGACCAAAAGTGTGTCTTGTGGCATTCGCTTTGTGTCCAAAGTCGTGGGATTGGCTAATGAAGAAGATTTGATACAGAAAAAATGTGCATAAGAGGACAAGATTGGCACACCCAACAAAATTACAACTTCATTTATTTCAAATTCCAAAAATAGATCGGTTTGTAAATATTTTTCCTTTCTTGAAAACAGCATGCATCATCCGATCCAAGTCTCCAATCAAGTGGCAGCAGTATCAGTATGGGCTTAATGCCTGCTGCTCGATCCACACACTACCCAATGAAATTTTTTTTCTTCTTATAAAATAAGATAAAATTGTATCAAAATTAATTTGAGTTTTCATCATAAATTTAGTCTTGATTAGTTATGCGTTGTGAAAGAGATTGCAATTTTGTTAGTTCAAAAATTATATGCAGGAAGGTTTGTAATTTTCTCGGTTTACAAATTGGATAATGTTAAATTAGTTTGGATTTCATTTTTAAAAGTTAACTTAAAAGACGGCGGTGTTCAACCAAATATATATATATTCGAAAGTACAAGAATTTTGACAATACGAGACTCTGACACAACTCCAATACCAACCTTGACGTCTATCGTGCATCATGGGGTCAATTATCATATTGTTGTCCTTATTAAATGAGTTTAGATCTCGATATCAACAACTAGTTCATAAGATGAAGTTTGGTTGTCCAATCACATACATATGTCCAATATTTAAAAAAAATAATAATAATGTAAGACTTAAATACAACTTTAATAACATAAATATGAAGCGTCAAACAATATTAAATATACAAGTTGTCTTTTGTTTCATTTTGCTTCTGGTGTGGGTACATTTTTTGCTAGTGCAAATATTTTCTATTGCTTTTTTTTTTCTTCCAATAACTAGCATTAGGGACTCATGATTAATGTTTTGATCAAGAGATAAAATATAAGCTGTGTATAATGAAATTATGTCGTAAAAGACGAGCATTTAGTTTTTTTTTTAATTTAGAAATTATTTTTTAATATAAGATTTTTATTTTTAGTTTCTTTAATATGAATTCTCAGAGTATAAGTTAGCAAAATCCCTTGTTAATGTCTATTCAATCTAATTGTAATTATTTGCTTTTACTAAAGTTGTTTATCTTGATTAATGAAATTGTTTGTCTGAAAGAAGAAGAAAAAACATTTGCAACACTTCATATAACGGTGGATAGAGAAGTGTTAAGATAGTCTTGATTGTTGTGTGATTAGTTGGTCTTTAAAGCAGCATATTTGGAAGGAAAACGAAGCTACAGCCATTAGGTCTCAAGTTTATACCGATGAAGAAGATAGGGCAGTTGCTATCAGTTATCTGTGATGGATGAAAATTTCCTGGATTTTAATTTTTTTTATATCATTGGCTTTAATTTTGTCATATCTGAGAAGAAGAATTGACATTTATATATTTGAACGGTTAAAAGATAATGTTTGTTCCTAAAAAAAAAAAAGATAATGTTTGTAAAAATACATGTAAAAATGATGAACATTTTGATGGTTTTTACTTTTAGAATTTTGCGAATAAAAAATAATTAAAAAATATAATTGATTGATTTAGACTTGTGAGCTCATTATTGTTACAAGCACGTCGACAATTTAAAAATATCATGTTTTTTAATTAAGTAGTCTAGTGGTTAAGGCTCATATATTTTAAATGTGGAGAAGTGAAAAGTCTATGGTTCGAACCTCCTTCATGAATAATATTGTCCTTACAACTAACAACTAAGTCGTGCTTACATGACACAATCTAATGTTTTTTGAATGGAACTTCGTTGAAACGTAAAAAAATAAAAATATTTATATAACATAGAAGATCAATTTGGGAAGAAAAACAATTTAAAAGACCAATTGGAAAAAACGAGTCAAACATAAAGGACTGTAAACGTAATCTTGCCCGGATAAAAGTTGTTTAAATATCCAAAAAATATATTCTCCATATTAAATTACTTTTATATTTAGTTGTCTTTCCTTATGGAAGTTAACTTCTAATTTGGGAATGGAAAATGAGTATTTTTTTTTATCACTTACTTAGATTTTTTTTACGAGCTTTCGCAGTGATTGCAAGTTGTAGAGTTTTATTTGTGGTTTCAGATGCTTTGTTTATCTTTGAAACCAAATATTTAACGGTTTTTAAATTATGTTATCGAGATTCTCATATATTTTTTTAAGATTATCCCATGCAATAACATTTTAAGCCCTAAATAGTATGTACAAAGATACTCAATCTAGTTAAGGGGTAGGTTTTAAATTGCAGCTGACAGGAATGAATGGTTAGGAAACTCATTTTGTCAGATATGAATCCTCTCGTTCATATTTTATGAACATTTATTTCTGCATCTTTCCACTTCTCTACTAAAAGAACAAAAAAATGAAAAGAAAGTAAGACCAAGAAGAGATGATTGAGAATTTGAGAGAGATGTAGAACGAGTATGTAAGAGAGTATCCAGATTAAAATGCTGTTAAAGATTAAATGATGAATGAAAGATCTAATAGTCAAACGTATGTTTGAAAAACACTAATATTCATGGTGAACCATACAATAGACATTAGAACTTCTAAATTTACGGTGAAAGAGCTCCAAACTCACGATGATGGTTGCACAACGTTCGACCAAACACACATTATCTTTAAGAAAAGGGGTTTATATCCATAAACTTATTAGAGGAATGCTAGCAACACTCTCTTTTGAGCACTCTCTCTATCACTCACTCTTTCATTAGGTGAAATCAATGTAGGACCTACACTTTGGAAATGGAACCCACATAAAGTGGTGGGACATACATTGATTTCACCTAATAAAAGAGTGAGTACTAGAGAGAGTGCTTAAAAGAGAGTGTCTCTAGCATTCCTCAACTTATTATATATCATGTCTATCTTTCTCGTTATCACTCCAATTTAGACGGTTTAAAATCTGATGTCTCAAGCAAGATAACCAAGTAGTTGCCGCCAACTTACATTTAAAGGCACTCTCACCACATTTTTCTTAAAGCTACAATTAGGGGTGTAACGGTTCGGTTTGGATTGGTTTTTAGTCAAAAAAATGTCTGAACCGATGAAATCTTCATCAGTTTGGATTGGTTCGGTTTTCACTGTTTTTCAAAAAAGAAACCGAACCAAATTAATCGATTTGGTTCAGTTTGGATTGGTTCGGTTGATCGGTTTATTTAAAAATACAATTAAAAAAAAATCATATTCTCACAAAATATTTCATAGATCTTTGTATGATTGTATTTCATATTTTGTTTTTTCATGTTCTCTATTTTTCAAACAACTTTTTATAACTAACATTTTTCTATATTTCATACATATGATCCAAGATTCATTCATCCATCATTATTGAAAAACAACTTCATCAAACTCAAATATTTCAATCATTCATGATCCATGCATGCATCATTCATCAACAAACACAAATTTTTTAAAAGAACATCCTAAAATTAAAACATAGTCAAAATAACAAATCCATGCAAACTGAAATTAAAACATCATGAAATTTAAACATCATGAAATTATGGTCGCCATGAAATTAAATAAAAACATCAAAACTAAATCAATCAAATTCCAATGTGAATCGTCAACTGATGAGGCGAGAAGAAGACGAGAGAAAAGTGAATGGATTAAAAAGTATTTTATGTTAATTTTGGGCCTAACCATAAGTTTGTGTAAGGTAGGAAAATATTAGTAAAATAAGGAGTGTGGTAATCATCGGATTGGTTCATCGGTTTCACGGATCTCAAAATAAAAAACCATGAACCAAACCAAGTTAGATCGGTTTCAATTGGTTCGGTTCGGTTTCAAACCGAACCAAACAAGGTCAGATATTTTTTGGTTTGGACTTTCGGTTTCGTTGGTTTTGTCCGAACCACATACACCCCTAGCTACAATTGATAGCTTCATCTCAACGTGCGGTCATAACGTGGGTCAGAGTGTAATCTATGAAAGAACCAAACACATCAAAAGTGTAGTAGAAAAAGAGGTGTATTACTAAGAGAAACGATACATGTACAACAATTTTGTGACAACTTTCTCTGTCATACTCACATGTTGTTTTTACCCTTTTTCTTCCTTTTTTCTCTCCATTATTTTTGACCAATAAAAAGAGAAAAAAACTTAATTGTCACAAAAGTTATCTTGAAATAGATGTAGAAATATCAGCAAATAGTAACTCAACTGACATCACCATCCCTTTCACACTACACAAAAAAATTCAAAACTAACAAGAAAAAACAGAAAAGAAAATGTAAGAAAGGAAGAAGAAAACTAAGGAAAAAAATAAACAAAAAGGAAGAAAAATAGTTTGAAGCATAGATCATTGATCTCCATTTTACTTCACCAAAAGCACAATCACTCAAACCACAATTCAATCCTCCAAAGTTATATCTCATAAGTACTTATTGTTTTGAATAATCTCATAAGTACTTCATAGAGCAAGTTTATGCTTATTCTCCGTTTGGTTACTCAGAAAACGAGATACATTGAAAAGAAAGTACTAAGGAGCATGGTTGTTGAAGACGGAAGAGATTTATAACTCCTCTCCGTTAAGGTGCGTTTCTCAAATCTAAACGGAGTCTGAATTTTCACCAGATTTGAACTGAATCTGAAACCGCGATTCCGATCTCAACAACTTCTAGAATCAATTTTCTTCCTCGCTTATTTCGTAGAACGAAATGCTGCGTTTAAAAGCATTTCGTCCTTCCAGCGATAAAATCGTTAAGATCCAATTGCATCCGACGCATCCATGGATGGTTACTGCTGATGATTCAGATCGGGTTTCTGTTTGGAACTGGGAACACCGTCAGGTAAACTTGATTCTTCATTTTTCGTTTCGGTTTTGGTTTTTTCTGTTATTTTGTTTTGATTGAAGCGTTTTTCAGGTGATTTATGAGTTGAAAGCTGGTGGAGTCGATGAACGACGGTTAGTCGGCGCAAAATTGGAGAAGCTTGCTGAAGGAGAAAGAGGTATAACTCGAAATTTGTAACTGTGAATTCTCAAATATGGCATTCGTAATTGTTACACACTTGGCGATTGTTTGGATTGACTTATTTGAACCTATCAATTGACATCAGTATTTGTGAGATTGTTTCGGAGAACTTATGAAAACAACTTATAGGAGAACATTTTGACTTTATTTTCTCTTTTGTTATGAAGATAACTTATAATAAGCACTTATATACGATTAGCTCTTGTATATGAAAAGTGTTTATGCTATCAGTTGCAAATTAAGCTGTTTATCCAAACATGGCCCTTGTACATTTGCTTTTATCGGATTCGTTTGGAAATATAAATCTCATTTTCCATGAACATTACTGTGATACTAGTTTTCGTGTATATTTGGTTCCACTAGGGGAAAAATTGATTCTGACATATTTGGTTACTCACAAATTTGTAGCTCAACTCACTTTTACATGAATGTATCCAAACACAAATCACTTTACCTTCAACTCACTTTTAGTCAGAATCCATTCATTCAAAATCAATTCCTGTCACTGCAAAACCAAACATATCCTCCACAGTAATCGGTTCTTTTTGGCATTCTTATTGTAATTTTCATTTGTTACCGAGTCATTGTTTTTTGGGGATTTGACTAGCTATCAATGGTTGTCATATTGTTTTATTGCTCCCAATGATAAAACCTCAAATCAGGTTAACTTGCTTTATGGGTCTGAATAATACGATAATTTGTAATCATTGGGCATAGTATTGTTCCTGTTTGGTTATGCTCTTACATTATTAGGAATTTATATTAAAGTAAATTGTAACAACTAAGTTCCGTTTTATGCATAAAGAAAAACAACACTTTTTAAAGCATATTTTGCGGCTTTTTAACATTTTTACAATGATCTAGTATCAGAAATGTGTAACCATTTTTTATTTTTTTTTGGTTTGGTAGAGTCCAGAGGAAAACCGACAGAAGCCATTCGTGGAGGAAGGTAGTATAACCTTATTTTGTGTTTTTATATCCTTTTCTGATTTCCAAGGTTCGCTTGCTTATCATGACTATTTACTCGTCTTGAAGTGTTAAGCAGGTGACTTTTTATGATGATGATGTACGCTTTTGGCAACTTTGGCATAATCGTTCTGCAGCGGCAGAGGCACCAACAGCTGTACATACTTCAGCTTTTAGTTCTCCTGCCCCATCAACAAAAGGGAGGCATTTTCTTGTCATATGTTGTTTAAACAAAGCTATATTTTTGGACCTGGTGACGATGCGTGGCCGTGATGTACCAAAGCAAGAGCTTGATAACAAGTCCCTACACTGGTAAGTTTTAATTATGCTATTGTTGGAAATTAGAGAGAGTTGGGCATGTAGAGAGAGTTGGGGTAGCACCTATAGTAGAAAAGATGGTAGAAACTCGACTTAGGTGGTTTGTGCACGTAGAGAGAATACCTGTGGATTCTGTAGTTACGAGAGTAGATCAGATGGACCTAGAAAAACGAAAGAGAAACTATTGGGAAGGATCTAGAGATAAATGAGTTGGTGAAAGACATGGTTTTTGATAGAACACTATGGCGTCATTTGATTCATGTAGTTGACCCCGCTTAGTGGATAAGGTTTGGTTGTTGTTGTATGGTTGAAATTGCTTTGCACTATTGATTAAGGCAAGACATGTTAACCATCCTATGGCTGCTGGTATTTTGTTTTTTGGTGTAATGCCTATCCATATCAACCTTTTTCTACTTTCTTTTATGACTGTTAAGCTGTCATGGAATAGTTTGATGTTCACCAACTCAAGCAATCCTTTTAAAGGGTGCTATAAAGCCCCCTCCATGTGAGATTAAGAAAATGGCCGGGCCCATTGCGAATCTCTTATTATCAGCCATACCCTGCATTTGCAAGAGATTAATTTCACGACTCGAATATGTAAACTGTGATCTATTTTCACACATCAACAACTCCAACAATGCTTTTTGTCGGTCTCTAATTATAAGCACCCTTTGAAAACACTTGCCCCTAAATATAAGCACTCTTTCAAATTACTAGATGTATTTATTATTTTTTCCAAACATAACTCTAATTAATACTACCTTTTTTTTTAAGGAATTAATACTACTTATTTGTCTTGGAAGATGAAAATGCAATATTAAATATATCTTTACACTATTGGCAATTTAGTACTTTATACACAAAATGTAGACATTAATTACACTACCAACTTAACCCCCTTGGATTGGCCTAGTGGTATTGGCTAGGAACCTTGGAGTGTGCTCATCTCAAGATCTCAAGTTCGATTCTCCCCGGTGCCAATTTTGGTGGGTTAATTTGACTTCTTCAAAAAAAATTACACTACCAATTTTTCTTAATATACGTGAATAGTGGGAAAGGGGTCAATTAAAAGGATCAGAGGAAGTGTTTTAGTATATATTCCTCCATAAATGGCCTCTACTGTGTGGGCTTATTGCCATATTGTTGTGGATGGCTCTTATTTGAAAAGTGGACAAATGTCGGAGTAGAGCTTAGCGGGAGCCAGATGGGCGAGTTGATTTGTTATCTATACTATAAATACATTATGTAACAGAGTTGTAAACTTGTAACCCTAATTCGACTCTGAAAAATACAAAGAGGCAGCAGCCACAGTGCTCCCGGAGACGTAGGCACAACTTACCAAACCTCGTTAACTAATCTTTCTCTCATTATTTACTCTTAATCTTTTACTCTGTTCTATATTCCAGTTGTGAGTTTCAACACCACTCCCAAATATCTCTCTTTCATTGAGAAATACAGGCACAATAACCGATATACATGCATATACAGATATCTCTCTCCATTTAAGCAATGCTTCATTTAGGTTATGGATGTGAGACATGTGGCAAGAAAACATCCAAGGGCTGAGATTTAAAATTAAAAAACAAGTATTTATTTAATCAAAATTACCATCTTCCTCACAGTTCCCTCTTCCTCTGTTCTGGCAAGAAAACATCTCCATATGTGGTCATTTGCCACATTTTTTGCTGTTATTCTGATTATTTGTACAAATTAAAGTCCTTGGTGTGAAAAATCACCACCTTCTGATTTAAATGCACCAAACTTCTTTATCCTGTCTAAATTTTTGGCTGAAATTTTATTGATCCTTTGTGATATATACGTGATATAGTTTAATTTTATAATCATAAATTTATTTGCAAGAACACATGTTTTTGTTGTGCGTATTGTATTTTTCTTTTGCAATCTTTGTACACGTTACAAGCTGTTTCAAGTTCCTTATTTTTTCTGCTACTGCAGCATGGAGTTCCTTTATAGATCTGGCGTTGGTGACGGTCCTCTTGTGGCTTTTGGTGCATCTGACGGAGTCATTAGAGTTCTTTCGATGATTACATGGAAGGTTGGTAACCAAAATATTAATCTAGTCTCAACTATTAGCATGTTATGATGATGCTCCTATTCCATGCAGCTTGCTAGAAGGTACACTGGAGGTCATAAAGGAACAATCTCTTGCTTGAAGTCCTTCATGGCAGCTTCAGGCGAGGTAGATCTGGATTAGTCATGGATGAGTTTATGCTACATTATTTTATTTTACTAGCATTGTTTTCAGGAACTTCATATTTTTACCTATGGTTTAACAAAGAATAGTGTTTATTTTGAAGAACAAAGAATAATGTTAACCCTAACACTTTTAATATATTCTGCAAAATTAAGCATTCAATAAGGCTTGTATTAGCTCCAACTCTAATTGCAGAAAATTGCATTTTGTGACTGCTTAGTGTCCATCAAGACTATTTATTGTTAATTACAATTGTTTGTTAATATTGTGATCTTGCACGATTGATCATCTTTAAATGTTACTTTTATGTGTGAAATACTTGTGACATTTCATTCCGTTTTTCTTTTGGGGGTGTGGTTATGGTTGGATTTCAGGCTCTTCTGGTTTCGGGTGCCAGTGATGGATTGCTCATAATTTGGAGTGCTGATCATGGACAAGATTCACGTGAACTTGTACCCAAGCTGAGTTTAAAAGTACCATTCTTTTCCTTATGATTACTCCACTTTGTCGGTTTGTTCAATAATTGGTGAAAGACAATATGTATCGCTTGAAATGGCTATGAAACACAGACAAGCCATTGTTAAATGTGGCTAAATTACAGTTGTTATTTCGTATTTGTTCGAGTATGTCCGGCCAAAAGGTGGAAATGAAAATTCAGATTGAGTTGAACAAAACTATATTTTGATCTCTTTCTTCTTAATTTAGGTGCAGCATATATTTCTTTTTGTTACTCATTTTTCTACCCTATTATTCTTGGTTTATAAAACCACGTGATGCATCTAGGCACATGATGGCGGGGTTGTGGCAGTTGAGCTTTCTAGAGTGATGGGAGGTGCTCCTCAGCTAATTACAATTGGTGCAGATAAGACATTAGCTATATGGGACACGGTCTCCTTTAAGGTATGTATTGGTGCTAGCACCTTCATTTTTATTCTGTTAAAATTCCTCTCATGACTAGAAAGACTTAGCATTAGCATGCTTTTAATTCTCAGGAGCTGCGGCGTATAAAGCCAGTTCCAAAATTGGCCTGCCACAGTGTGGCTTCTTGGTGCCACCCTCGAGCTCCGAACCTTGATATTCTAACCTGTGTCAAAGATTCTCACGTATGGTATGCGGTTTTCTTTCTTCTGTGGTGACTTTTTGTTTCTAAATTTTTACTTGATTGTGTGATGATGCATTATATCCATATAGTTTTGAAGACTTCTTTGTTTGAATTTTTGTTAGGGCAATCGAACATCCCACATATTCTGCTCTCACTAGGCCATTGTGTGAATTGACAACCGTTATTCCTCCACACGCTCTTGCCCCTAATAAGAAACTGAGGGTATGTGGTTTAACTAGTTACACTTAATTAATTTTGGCTTGGTTTAGAATGTATTGTTCCCTGTATAACTTCGTGTCAAACCTATCCAACATGGAATAATGATATGAATATGATTTGAAACTTCTAAACACTTTAAGGACGAGTGTGACAGAATCTGTGGAAAACTTGCAGCATTTGATTATCATGCCTCAGGGTAATAAATAAATCCTCTTTAATAGAAAAGAAGGGACTTCAAGCCTGCACTACTCCCTGCCGACTTCACTCTTTTTGTTGACTATACCTGGTAACAGATTTGGTCAAACTTATTTTTGCTGCAGGTGTATTGTATGGTTGCACATACTTTGCAGCCACATCTTGTTGCTATTGGAACCAATATTGGTGTTGTTATCTGCGAGTTTGATGCTAGATCTCTTCCACCTGTTGCTCCCCTACCTACCCCATCAGATAGTAGAGAGCATTCTGCTGTATTTGTAATCGAAAGGGAGCTAAAGCTATTAAATTTTCAATTAAACAACTCTGTAAATCCATCACTCGGAAATAACAGCTCCTTGTCAGAAACAGGAAGGCCCCAGGGAGATGCTTTTGAACCATTACCTGTCAAGCAGGGGAAGAAGCACATTAGTACACCTGTTCCTCATGATTCATACTCAGTTCTTTCTGTGAGCAGTTCAGGAAAGTAAGTTACTTTTGCTAAAATCTATTGAATTTTCCCCCATAAAGCGTATCTGTAACTAAAAGCTAACATTTTTTCTTGTAAGTGTACTCCTGTCCCTAAAAACAGCCCTCTTAATCAATCTACAAGAATTTAGAAAACTATTTAATCTAGTTATTTCCATTGAATTTGTCAACAATGTGTATTGATTTTTCAAAATTGCTCTGCATTAATTGGGATTCATATTTTTCCACTTAACTAATGATTTTCTTGAGTATTTAAATAAGGGTTAAATATGTTTTTCGTCCTTACATTTTGCGCCCCTTTGAAGAATAGTCCCTACATTTCATTGAATGTTTTTAAAATCCTCATATTTTATCTCCGTTATCAAAATTAGTCCTTGCTGTTAATTCTCTAACAGAATGCTGATGTGGCAGTTAGTGGGTCCCAATTATTTTAGGGTTAAATATGTTTTTGGTCCTTACATTTTGCGTGACTTTGAAGAATAGTCCTTATTATTTTAGGAATTTTAAAAACATTTATTGAAATGTACGGACTATTTTTCAAAGTCACGCAAAATGCAGGGATCAAAAACATATTTAACCTTAAAATAATTGGGACCCACTAACTGCCACGTCAGCATTCTGTTAGAGAATTAACATCAAGGACTAATTTTGATAACGAAGATAAAATGTGAGGATTTTAAAAACATTTAATGAAATGTAGGGACTATTCTTCAAAGGGGCGTAAAATGTAAGGACTAAAAACATATTTAACCCTTTAAATAATTAGGGGTATTTTTGTAGAAATAAGTTAGGCATATAGTAGTAATTTGGAAAGGGACTTAAAAGAAGGGACCCTTTTTTTTTGTTGCAAAAGAAGCGTATATTTAGACATGGAGGTAGTATAATTTTGTGGTGTTGTTTTCTCTACAGAATTTTGTGGTGTTGTTTTCTCTACAGTAATGCATAAAATTGTAACTTCGGGTATTCCTTTTATAAAGTCACAATTTGCAATTATCAACTTTACTGTGCTTGTTTATGCTGTAGCTCTTATACCGTTATGCAACCTCCTCTTCTAGCATACAGTTTGTTAATTGGATCGCCTTTTGGGCGTTTTCTTACCCCTGTTATATGTTTGCAGGTATTTAGGAATCGTTTGGCCAGATATTCCTTACTTTTCTGTCTACAAGGTCAGTGATTGGTCGATTGTTGACTCTGGAAGTGCCAGGCTTCTCGCTTGGGATACTTGTCGTGACAGATTTGCTATACTGGAATCATCAGTAGTTCCTCGAATTCCTATAATTCCCAAGGGCAGTTCATCGAAAAGAGCAAAAGAAGCTGCTGCAGCACAAGCAGCAGCAGCTGCAGCTGCTGCTGGTTCCGCAGCTTCTGTTCAAGTCCGAATTATGTTGGATGATGGAACATCAAATATGCTAATGAGGTCTGTTGGTGCACGCAGTGAACCAGTAAGATTCTTTCTCAGTTTAATATATTCCTCGTTAAAGTTTATCATAATAATCTAGGATTTGATGATTCTGGCTTTTATTGGTGACAATGCTTTCTTATGAATCAAACTTCTGCAAATTTTTCATCTTTGTGGCAATTGTTAAGATTTATTTATCTCATCTTGCATTGTCTTGATTAATACCTACCAAATAATGTACTCTATTCTTAGACTAATCATGGCTCTGATAAATTATGTATATTAATTGATTGAATAACTAGCACAAGATAAGCACAAGATAGTTGATGTTTGGTTGATAATTGTTTTGCAACTGCCAATTCGGTGCTATAGAAACTAATTATGGGATAATTCGTGAGTCAAAGGATTTTGTGTCTGCTGTTTCTTGTAAAATGTTGTGTTGGACATCTGTATGAAATTGGCTATAGTGGTGTTCTAAGAAGTATTAAAAATGTCTTCGATTTTAATTTTTTTTAGGATAAATCCACTTCTATACTGTTGCCAAGAGTCGTCAATCTGTTTGTTTTTCTATGCAAAGATAGTATGACCTCCTGTGCATGTTATTCTTCAAAGAGAGTATCTTTGAAAACAGGAGCGACAATTTGAATGTTAGGGTACCTTTTGAACCGGTGTATCTCTTTTAGGTCATTGGTTTGCATGGAGGGGCACTGCTTGGTGTTGCCTATCGAACATCTAGGAGAATCAGTCCTATTGCTGCTACAGCTATTTCAACAATTCAGTCTATGCCATTATCAGGTTATGGAAGCAGCGGTCTTTCTTCTTTTACTACTTACGATGATGGATTGTCTTCAAATAGATCTCCAGCTGAGGCGGCACCTCAAAACTTCCAGCTATACAGGTGAAATTTATGGTTATTGTACAGTAAAAAAAATCGTTTTTGATAAAGTTCAGAGTTTCCTTTTTTCCCTAACCCGGCCTTTGTAAATAAAGTATTGTCTCTTTAAGATTAGAATGCTCACATGTATAAGGGTGCCACTTTTACTCTAGTTTTGCCTTGGGGTAGATTTACGTTTAGGATTCCCTCTGGTGCATGCTCATGGTTGTTTCTGGAGAATTTCCTTTTCTGTTATGCAGAGATAGGCAGCCCTGCTCTGCAATATTTATATATTTTGGTTGATAGAAAGACATATAGTTTGTGTTGCCCCAGTTCTTTCACCTAGAAATCATTTTTTCAGCTCTTTATTTGAAACCCAACTGTTATAACTTCTCTTTATGCAAGTATCTCTCTGCGAGGTTGAAGCTCAGCTCCATCGGAGGTTTTTTTTTTATTTTTTATTTTTTATTTTTTTTTTTATATATAAGGGTACTCGGTAGAATTAGACAATTAGTAAAAAGAATCTTTTACATACTCGTGCACCTTGCAAGACTTTCTGTACTAATGTTTCTTAAATGGTATTGGGAATTAAGAGGCTGCGGCCATGCGGCTTGTCACCTATAAGCTAAAATAGGTCTGTCAGTCACTTTGGTTGGCACATGCTTCTGTGCCACTGCCACCTCACCCTCAAATAACAATCAAGGCTTTTGCCTAAACCACATGTCATTTTTTCTCTCAATTCTGTACTACCTGTTAAACCCTTGATTCGCATTAAATTCATATAAAGTTGAATTGCCAGTATTACTTTAATCTTTGTTACTTTAATGAGGGTACAAATTCACAAGTTTCCTTTTAATTTGATATTGCATTTAATTATGTCTGTGGTTCAGTTGGGAGACATTTCAGCCTGTGGGGGCTCTACTTCCTCAGCCAGAATGGACTGCTTGGGACCAAACCGTCGAGTATTGTGCTTTTGCATACCAACAATACATAGTCATATCTTCTTTGCGCCCACAATATAGATACCTGGGAGATGTTTCAATTCCATATGCGACTAGTGCTGTTTGGCACCGGAGGCAACTGTTTGTGGCAACACCAACTACTATTGAGTAAGCATCTACCGTATTACTCTTCTTTTTTTTTTTGGGTTATTGCTCCGCTGTTTTCTGTAAGTTTGCTTTAGTTGTTTAGAAAGTGGAATGAAATCTATAATTTACACAGTTACTTCATTGGCTTTTTGTGAGTAGACCATTCATCATGACCAAAAAATCCTGATGAACATATATCGAGTTCAGGAAGTAACTAGTAATGGCTAATCCATGTCAGGGTTGAATATTGTGGGTGTAACTGCAGATAGACAAAAGTTCCATCCCTCCTGTTTGTATATGATGTGTGACATCATTATCAATACCTTTGTAATTTTGTTTTTGCAAAAGACCCCAAATCTCTGAAGATCTCAGTTTTGGGTATTTCTTCATGGCTCATGCTCACCTTTTACTATCATATCATATTCACCCCTTTGCTGATCGTACACAAATTCCTTTTATCTTTTGATTTAGTCAAATGGAAGCCCCTTGGTCTCCGGAGTATCTGTCCACAATTCACAGCTTAGCATTTCCCCTATCCTATTTTTTTATTCAGCACGACAATAGCATTGCGAAAAAGCATGCTCTTAGATGCTCATCTTGACTGTATAATGAGTTCTCAGATAGATGAGTTTAATTCGATCCTTTGTGAAAATCTATTTGTACCGGAAACTCTTCAGTGACGCACTTAATGTTCAGACACTTGTCATCTCTTCTGCATACATACCATCCCCAAAGAAAAACAAATCTAATTTTTCTGACAAACATCTGCATGTTTATCTTTCTATGTGGGATGCTTGTAAATCTTTAATGTGAAAGTTTTTGTTGTGACTAACTATCCCTAGCATAAGTTGTCGGGTGAAAATTAGTAATTGACATCTGATTAAAATCTCCAACAGCCAAAATTCATAATTTATTTTATGTTCTATGTTTTGATTTCAGAGTTGTTTTTGTGGACGCTGGGGTTACACAAATTGACATTGAAACGAAAAAGATGAAAGAAGAACAGAAATTGAGAGAAGCACAGACAAGAGCAATATCAGAGCATGGAGAGTTGGCACTAATTACAGTTGAAGGTCCTCAATCTACTACAGAAGAAAGAATATCATTAAGGCCACCGATGCTGCAGGTTAAAAAATGTTTACAATTTTTATCATATATGGAAATGATTGCAGACATCCAAGGTTTATTTTCCTCAAGGTTTATTTCTAGATAGTAGACACGTTTGGTAGATGTTTGCTTGAATGAATTGAAAGAATATTTTAGATGGAATTTTGTATGTAATTAGTTTTTTTTTTTCCCTTTGAAACCCGCATTACTATTCTAAACCAGGGCATCTTTGTGTTGACAACATTGATATATTCTACATCTTTGTTCAGCTGTTAGTTTTCTTCAGTATTAGAAGCTGAAAAGAATGAGATTTACGTCTATTTAAATTTGTGTTATTTTTGCATTGATGGAGATAATAATATGCAATTCAAGTCTATGATTCCGGTTTTATATTATACTATTCACTAAAAGTTACGAACTGTGAGAAATTTGAAGCATAGAATACTCCCTGCCAATTGCTTATAAATCTGGTATCTGTTTTTTCACTTTGGTTAAAAAATTGGAATTTTTGTATTTGATCCTCATGTTTCAGTTGTTTCAACACACACCACGAGTTACTTTGTCATCTCATGTACTAATAATAAACATATATTGATGGTTTCCTTTGAGGGTGTCTTATTCCTTGATCTAGTAATTTTCCTGTCTACACACACACACACACACATATCAGAGAGAGAGAAATAGATATTTATTTCTTGTTCCTATTCTAGGTGGTTCGATTGGCTTCATTTCAGCATGCTCCTTCGGTGCCACCTTTCCTATCATTACCAAAACAATCTAGAGCTGATGGTGACGACTCTTGGACAAAAGAAGCAGAGGAGAGAAAGGCAAGTGAAGTGGCGGTTGGTGGAGGAGGCGTGTCTGTGGCAGTTACTCGTTTTCCGATGGAGCAGAAACGTCCGGTTGGGCCTCTTGTTGTGGTCGGTGTTAAGGATGGAGTTCTTTGGCTAATTGACAGGTAATTTGGACTTCTTACTTTCGATTGGACGCTTTTAAACTAGAAAATAGGCTGAGAAAATAACAGAGAAGATCATAGCTAAGTGCATTATATTTTTCACCCAGAAGGCTGTAGTTATATACATCAAAAAATAAAATGCATTAAAGGACAATATGTTTTGAACTATTTCTTATCATCCTAAATTTCCAATCCTACGTGTAGTCCTATTGCCTTTTAATTTCCAGCAGTGACTATTTAACAGCCCTAATAGCTTCAAATACTATTTCATTACAACCTCTACTAAATGTTCAAAACATCCATATCCAATGGCTTTTGTATTTGATCTATTTTTTCCTGAACTTTCTGTTCTCTCATTCGCTTTAATGCATGAAACACATTAATGGCTTTCACATCGGGGGGCCAGATTATATGATTATCTCCTTTGAGGTTGATTCTCTTAATTTTTCAGAAATTAGACTAATCAAATGTCTTTATAAAGAGGGGGAGTCAATGTAATTTGATCAAACCCCAAGAGTGATCATTGTTCATTTTATTGGGATGAATGTTGTCATGGATGAGCAGTCGGCAGAAATTCAAGAAAGCACGTGATTAGGAACAATTGCTTTTGAAACAGAGTTGGAGTAGCTCTTATAAAGAGATCTGTGATGCACTTAATGTGTTTAATTGAGTTTTGACTTTTCTGTGTTATTTAACATGGGAATGTTGTATTTATATATCGATTTCAAATTCAAGGTCTTTCATTTTTATTCAATGCTGATTTCAAGAATGATGCTACTAATACCTGGATTGTGGTAGGTACATGCGAGCTCACGCCTTATCTTTGAGCCATCCCGGTATTCGCTGTCGATGTCTTGCTGCTTATGGTGATGCTGTTAGTGCAGTAAAATGGTGTTGATTTCCTTCTCTCTTTTCATATTTATTACTTAGGAGTTCAGATATATTAGAATATCTCACATTATATTTTTTCAAACAGGGCAAGTAGGCTTGGAAGAGAACACCACGATGATTTAGCACAATTTATGCTAGGAATGGGCTATGCTACTGAAGCACTTCATTTGCCTGGAATATCAAAGAGGTGTGTTGTATGCTTATGGCCAAGAGCTAGCAATTTTAATCGACATTTGTACAATATTTCTTTACTCCTTACGTTGGCTGTTTACGTTCTGTAGGCTGGAGTTTGATTTGGCAATGAAGAGCAATGATTTGAAGAGAGCTCTTCATTGTCTTCTTACCATGAGTAATAGCCGGGATATTGGACACGATGGTACTGGGCTGGGTTTGAATGACATTCTTAATTTAACAGATAAAAAACAAGATGTAACAGATAAAAAACAAGATGTAGTTGAAGGTGTTCAGGGTATAGTGAAATTCGCAAAAGAGTTCTTGGATCTTATTGACGCTGCAGATGCTACAGCACAGGGTGAAATTGCCCGCGAAGCTCTGAAGAGGTTAGCTGCAGCTGGATCAGTTAAAGGTGCTTTACAAGGTCATGAATTGAGGGGATTAGCATTGCGCCTTGCAAATCATGGAGAGTTGACTCGGCTAAGTGTAAGCAGTCTTTCTTAATATTTTTTTCCAACCCACTAATTTCTGGCTGTTTGGTGCATTTTGGTATACCAATTTAATAGAACTAGATCATAATTAATAGAATAGAATATATTATTCCACTAAAGCCTGCTTGTTCAAAAAAATTTATTCCAGTAAAGCCCAATCCCAAGAACTGGGATCAAGATGGTAAATAGGGGAGACAAAATAAATTCCACCCTAGAATTATAGAAGTGTTTATTCTTATCGTTATACTTATAGAAGAAAGGTTTTAGATTATAGAGATAAAATAAATTTAAGAGAGAACTATTGTTTTAAAGAGAGAGAAATATTGATGGTAATAAGAATGACCAATCAGAAATGAAGGGGGTTTAGGGGGTAGGAAAATATGGAAGAATGTTTGTAGGTTTTTTACCACTGTGAACAGGATATAAAATGAGCAGTCTGTCATTGTTCGTTACTTTGCAAAGTTAAATCTAGGTCCATTGTTCCTATTAGATTTAGACGTGGTTTTATTCTTTGGAATCTATTGTTAACAAATTTGTTGATAAGATCTACCACTACAATATACATGTCATTCATAGTCTTCATTTTAACCATAATTTTGTATCACTTTTGGGTAAGTTTAGTATCCTTTACAACATAGTTTGATTCCTATTATTTGTTGTACAGCAATGAGGTTGGAATCTTTCTTTGACTAGGATCCCAATGAATTGCTTTTACAGTATTTGGTTCCTTATAGTGAATAGACAATGCGACCCGTGTGCAAAATGGCATTTGTCAGGATTGCGTCTATCATTTTAGCTATGACTAGTTATGCCTCTGCTTTTTGTCCATGATTATCTAGTGATATTGGTTTAATGGAAGCACATTGTTTGAGTAAAAGGAACAGATTCGTGTTTGTTTCTTTTTAGATCAATTAGTCTTCTCTATCTTGTCAATTTTGAAGTTTTTGTTTTAATCATAAGCAAAGTAGTACATTATGCACTACAGGGTTTGATAAACAACCTAATCACGCTTGGCTTGGGACGGGAAGCTGCATTTTCTGCTGCTGTTTTGGGCGACAATGCTCTAATGGAGAAAGCATGGCAGGATACTGGAATGATGGCAGAGGCTGTGCTTCATGCTCATGTATGATCTGTTATGTACAGCTAGATGACCACTTTATTTAGTATTTGTAGTCTGACCTTTTTGTTTTTCAGGCACATGGACGTCCAACTCTGAAGAATTTGGTTCAGGCCTGGAACCAAGTGCTACAGAGAGAGGTTGAGCCTACTCCATCACAAAAGACAGATGCTACATCTGCATTTCTGGCTTCTCTTGAGGAGCCTAAGCTTACGAGTTTGGCAGATGCAGGCAAGAAACCACCTATTGAAATCCTACCTCCGGGGATGATGTCACTTAATGCCCCCATTTCCATTTCGAAAAAACCAGCTTCTGCTGCTCAGAACTCCCAGCCACAACCAGGCAAGCCATTGGCACTGGAAGCACCTCCTACAACCACAGCAGCGCCAGACAGTTCTACGCAGCAGCCTGAATCTGCACCTGCACCTGCACCAGTTAGTGATCCGCGTCCATCAGACTCCACACCAACTCCTGAGGCCACTCCACCTGAATCAAATTCGGGTGAAACAGCTGTAGATAATGGAGGTCCTACCCCGGCGTCAGTAAGTGAAGAAAATCCAAATGTTAACGGGGAAACTGTTCAGGCAGAGACTACTAGTGATCCAGCCCCTCCTGAGGCCCCATCACCGGTAGCAGAGGTTTTAGAGACCAATACTCCAAATCCAACTACAGTACCTGCAAGTGGTGACCCTTTCCTATGATTGGAATACCTCCCGCACTGTTGAAGTAAATGAATTTATTTACAATTCAAGATTTGTTTACGTTTGTAAAGAAATTATTTTAGATATAAAGGAAATCTAGTATTAGTTTGTAACAAATGTATACTCTGGTGGTACAATTGTACCTAGCAGATGTCTTTCCCTTTTCCCCCCTCAATTTTCCAAGCTGAAGTGTTGTCTCATTGTTGTGATTGTGAGATATCAGGACACATGAGTGCTGTTTTTTTCACTTACTATTATTTTTTTATTTTTTTGCCGAATATAAATTTCCAGTTGTTTTAGATTTGTACCAGTTAAAGGCCAGTCTCTTCTTTGTAATGAGTTTGTAGATTGCATATACTAAACATAATAGCTGCAATCGTTTGTCGTTTTTGATTCGTATATTAGTACCCTTTTGGCCATTCATGGCGGCATATAAGACCCGGTTGCTTTATTTAAGAATTTAAATGATATTCGGTTGTCCTTCCTTTCGTCTTGGCTACTGGCTTTCTTCTGCATTTGTTTTGATATCTCAGTTGTACATCTATCTCCACCGTACTTTTACCAAGAGGAGAATGGTGTGTCTAGTATAGATGATTTTTTTTGGTCCAAAAATACCAACACAATGTTTTTTTTTGGAGCCGCTGGGTTTTCAACCTCAGCATTGCTTCCTACCACTTCATTCATCAAACTTATAGGTTGTAGAACAACGATAATGGTGATAGAAATAATAATATATTATTGTCAACAATTTTTATGACAGAATACCCGCTTTTTTTAAACAAACAGAATTGCGATGAATGTGCAGTCAAAAATCTATCAGCCATGGATGGGAAAAACTTTCGACAACTCTTCACACATATTTTTTAACAGAACATCTGCTTTCTCTATGCATGAGTTTGAATATACACATACATGAAAAGCAATTTTGTTGACGTATAGAAATATACTTTTTGACAATTGCGTTCCCAAAAGTTTTTTTAAAAACGCGGAAGGTGAAAAGTTGCTCCTATTTTTAGCACTGAATCTATTGATGACTATGAATAAAACACAAGACCAATTTTGGACAGAAAAAACACAATAAGGCTTGATAATAATGCAAATTTGATAATCAGAACAAAATTATAAATACCAGACTCCTAACTAAGTATATGTTTTTTTTCTACATCAAAACTAGCTGTTATTCCATTGTATGAGTCTCTTAGAGTCATCTACCATCTTACGGGAAGTGTAGTACGTTAGCATGGCTAACCAGAGTAGAATATTTCTTGGTAGAAAAACTAGAGTAGAATATAATATTTGTATCTAAAAATAGAATTATTCTTGCGAAAACATATAAAAAAAAAACATTTTTACCAAACAAGCAAACCTTAAAACTGACTTTCATATATGGTTGGAAGAAATTGGAGGGTACAGAAATATATTTGGTACCAACTATTATAAAAGGTGAAAGAAAATAGACCGAACAAACTGATTAATATGATTTTAAATGATATAATGAAGTACAAAATTGAGTTTTGCAGGACCCAAGTGAATAAGCTTGAAATGGTGTTAGCACCAAGAGTTGACAGAGATGACATATGTAAAGATGGCTTTGAATTTTAAAAATGAGTCATACTATTTAGCTCGAACACAGTACCAAACCAGGCTAACCAATCAAAATATGTTACATTGATTCTTCAAATTTTGTTTTGTTACCATTTGTAACAAATAGCATTTTTGTTTAAAAAAATATAATAACAAATCCTGAATTATAATTTATAAGTTATTTTCCTCCTCAATTTTGGATGGGACGAAATAATTCCCTCCAAATTTCCAAAAAAGCAAGAGATTTTATTTACACTCTCCATTCTTTTATTTCCCAAACTAAACAACGTTGACAAAGTTTATTACAGATTTGTGCTTCGCAACAATAATCTATCATTATGCATAAGGTTGCTTTCAGAGTACAAAGCAAAAATACAAGAGTGTTTTTATGACAGTAATCAACTAGAAATGAAACCGAAATTTCTTAATGTCTATCACGTACATAGAAAGGAAGGTGCCTAGTCCGGTAACCGGAATTAATACCATCTACTTACTACTAAGCATGACACATTAGCACTATTTTATTGAAACTTCTACTCTTGGCCAAGGGCAAGATCATGCCAAGCATCCTTATTAACTTGTTGTGCCTCCTGATCTGATCAACAACAAATGACATGGTGTTAAAAAGTCAACAACAAAAAGCAGAAACAATCCTCCAACATAAGACCCATCTCATGAACAATAATCTATCCACTATTATAAGTTATGTAGCCCCGACACATAAGTTTGAAAACATGTTCGGTGTCCAACATGTGTCTGTATCAGACACCAACATGGCAACATATATAGTTACAATCAGTCACTTCAATTATCTTAAGTTATGACCGTTGTTTACATGCCACACTGTCAGTAATGCATTGTGCATCATAAATATCCAAGAACACATTTTCTTTTAAACAACCATATTTTCATTGAAGCAACTTCTAAAGAAATATTAAATTTTAATCAACCAAATCAACTAGTGCTTAATACAACAATGTTTTAATAAACTAAGCTCAAGAAAGATAGAATCCAAAACTGTATGTAATTGCTTTAGTTAATGAATTAAGAACATACTTGAGTCCTCAGTATCATCTGTCCGAACAACCAGTGTTGGAGGCAGTGGAAGATCTGTAAGAACAACACACATCAGAGTCACATTCCCACGTACATTCTCTTCATCAATACTTTGTTATATTTGTTCATTTTTTCAGATGTGTACCGTCAGTTCAGGATATACAAATACAGGACAGGGATGGGTGTAACAAAATGTTTAAGAACTGCTTAAGACTCTCAATACATGATTCAACTTCTTATACTCAACAAAATGCATTAAAGATTCAGGAATACCATCTTGAGGAAGAGTGTCTCTCATCCAATCATCATCAACAATGTCAATTAGAATTCCCAAACTCAGTTCTGCCATTTTTTCTTAACACTGTTAATAACACAAAATAAAATGACAAGAATTAGGTTTTGGGGGTTAGGGTTAGGGATTTGAAATTGGTAAAGAACGAGTTAAGGAACCTGACTCAGCTAATCGATCAATCAATTTGAACTTGCCACAAAAATTGCCCTCACTCAGATTGAGAACAAATTTGTTTACTTTTATCGCTACCACGCCCAACTCTAACATTAAATACAAATAATTTAAAAACAAATATTATAGTCCGCAAAAATATCCCACTCGATTTAAATCGGTGCCTTCAACTTCAATTGTGTAAATGAGTTTTAACGGTTGTGTTTCTTATTTCGTTTATCTTAACAAAATAAATATTATATTAATGGTTTTTTTTTAAAAGTAAAATATTACTCCCTAGTTCTTTTTTAAGTATCATTTAAGTGTGAATTTAGCGTTCTTATCTAACTGTCGTTTTGATATTTTAATAGTACGATTTGTCAGTTATACTCTTTGTTAATTGCTCTTATCTTTTTCAATAAAATTAATTAATTTTCTTTTTAAACAAAGTTTGTTTCTCTTTTTTTTTTTGACAAGCAAAGTTTGTTTCTTATCATTTTCAAATTTAAACAAAATTTTACCTATAATAATGATTACAAGAATAGTTAAAATTCTATAAATTTCCTAAAAAAAAAGTTAAAATTCTATAAATAAGATAAATAATAATTGTTTTGTTAATGATGTTTCAACATTAATATTTAAATATGGTTAAAGATTAATCTCAACATTCAAATCTATGTCACACAGTTTGAATTTAACATTGGTTGAAGTCATAGTTTAAGCTTTAATTTGGATTTAAAGGAGTTTGAGGAAAGTTAATTTTTCCTTAACTTTTGATTAATGTGAAGCTAAAATAATTTTTATATTGACTTCAAATAATTAAAAAGATGTGCATAATATTTAGAAAATTCACAATTGTTTTTTATGAGAGAGAGTTTGAAAAAAATAGAAATTTGTTGGAGAAAAAGATAGTACCTAACAATTGTTTGTTGTGAGAGAAAGATAACATATTAAAACTTTTTTTTTTTAAACATAACATATTAAAACTATTAAAAAGAGAAATTGTGTGAAAAAAATAGTAATTTATTGATGGATTAAAATGAGGGTATAATAAAAAGAAAATGTACAAAATACATTTCGCTAATTTGACGTTAATATTCCAAAACGACACTTTTTTTTAAAAAGGGACGGAGGAAGTATTTATCTGTCAAAATGTTATATGCATTTGCTTCATATCCATGACGTATCCGTTAAATGGTAATTCACGGAGGATTTTGAGGTCTATCGGTATAAACATATTTTCACGTAAAACATTTTTCTTTTCATAATTAACTAAAATTTAACAACAAAAGTTTATCACTTTTACTTTTTATTTTTACCAAAATATAATAATAATAATATCCACACATAACAATATTTGCACATAATAATATTCATATACTTCACTTTTAACAAGAGAAAAGGTTTCCCTAAAAAAAACGAGAAAAAGTTCAACACATTTAACGAAAGCATGAAAAATTATTTCTTGCTACCGCAAAAACAAAGTCCATTGCTTCAATAACCCCACATTCAACAAAACATAAACAAAGTTCATCACATTTAAAAAAAGTAAAGTTCATTGATTCAACATAATTTTATTTACTATTTTATCTGTTTTTAAATTATTTAAGTGATGAATAAAGCCGGATAAAGTAGTTTGTACCCAAAAAAAAAAAACCTGATAAAGTAGTGAATAAAATTATTTAAGTGAAGAATAAAAACAGACATAATAAAAGTCACTCCAAATTGATCTATCATCTTTATATATGTTTTTATAGATTAAGAAAAACTCTTAACACGAAACATACCAATTAATAATTGTTAAATTTTTTTAATTAGTTTGTAAACAGTCCATTAAGATTTTGTCAGATATGCGGTGGAACTTGAATATTTTTTCGGGTGGGTTATTAAAATAAAATAGTTAAATTATTTCATTCATCAGGGTGTGAGAAATACAAGATAAAATATAATCAAAGACACAACGATTAACATAAAATTTTGACGGTTTTGTTAGTGATGAGTGACAAAATCAACTTGTCTTCTAACTAAACTTATCTTAAAGTTTGAAAAGTTGAAAACGAACATTTATTTATCATCATGAACAATTTTGCCTGGCTTGTAAATGTGTCCCATATGCCATCGATTACTAGCTTGCAATATATTTCAATAGACACTTGACATCTCCATTTCACCAAGTCAAGTAATAGCTTCCTTTAGACCACATGCTTCCTCTTGCATTGGAGCAGGTACGCACCATCATACCAAGTTGTCCTTGCTTTTATTAAGTGACATCTCAATGTCAACCCCTTGTCCATGTGAATTAGAGGCTTCAACGTTTCAAAGTCTCCTACAACCCCATTTTGAAGGAGCATTTGTTGTACGCTCTCTGTCATGCCCTCCCTTTCATTAAAATCTCTAAACTCCCTCAAAAAAAATCTCAGTATAAACGATACTTAAACAAATATAATTACCCTAAATGCTAAACAAAATTTATTTGCTCAACAACTAAACAACCCTAAACTTCAACAAACACAAAATCAGAGAAATTGTGAGTTACTTTGTTGGGTTGAGAAGAAATATGACAAAAAATGTGATCTTTTTGACGCCGGTTAGATGAAGATCAACTATTAAAGGAAGAATAGTGTTTTTTGCACATAGTTCAAGTTTATGAAGGTTCAAATCAATAATAACACACGAGAAACTACATCTTGTTCTAGTGGTATTTATGGGACATATGGGAATGTATCTACTGATAGGTAACGAGTGGAAGACTACTGATTCTATTTTGCCATACATATTTTCCCTTATCCTCTTATCCAACAATGATTCTTTGACGTATCTGCACCTACAAAACTGTCTCCTAGTAGAACCTATGGACTTCTCTGGATTAAAAGATTTGAGAACTCTTGTGTTGCATCTAGTTTTTGTGAAGCAGAAACTGCTTCAGAGTCTGTGTTCCCATTGCAGCCATCTCGTAGACTTAACCCTTGATGATTGCCAGTTCATTTCTAGCATAATTGAATATGTCAACGGTGATAGAAGTAAAATCCGCAGCTTTATCAAAATGATCACATGCATTGTGGTTCTACCCAGTTTACAACAAAAAAAGACCGCACATATGAGTGTTACTTTTTGTCTTCACTACTAAAAAAAATCGTTATGTTTTTTAAAAGGATAAATTAAATGACACAAATAATTCAATTACATGCATCCAAACATGCAATTTCTTTTATTATTTTCAGATGTGTACTTTTAAACCCATGTTTTTTGGATGTGAAGAAAGTAGTCCCTTTTTGGTGGTGTCTAGGGTTTGAACCCCGTACCTTGCATATATTATGCATTGTCCTTATCAACTGAGCTAAGTTCACGGGGACGAAGAAAATAGTCCCTTTAATAAACAGAAAAATGCTAACAAGTGTCACAAGAACATTTGTTGGGTAAAACTTACTCATGAGTTTGGAAGCTTATTTACAAAAAAAAACTATATATCCACAAAAGAACTTGCTCACACTTATCCTCGTTCTCAAGCTACTAAACAACATTTGATTCAATTTTATCTGGATGTTTTAGTATGATCAACATAATTAAAAACTAATTAAGCTGCTTGACCTATCTATAAAAAAAAATGATGTCGTACATTTTTTTATCAAACTTATTGAGCATTGATGGAGTTCGGTTGTCTGAACTCAATTCTCTCAAATATTCTTTCCATCTAAAAGATTGTAAATGAAAGTATTACAATATACAAGCATAAAAAGAATAGGCTTATAACTGAATTTGCCCTACCTTCAAATACGTTGTCGGTATTAATTAATAAAAGAACCATGATTTGTAAATGAAAGAATAAAAATATGATAAGGTTATCTTAATCCGTTTCTGTCGAAATTTAACCCCTTGGCCTGTCTCAAATGTTCCTTAATAATCAACTTCTTCAACCTTTCAGCCTCTTCTGATTTATCACCTATGACATACAAATCAGCAATAAGGCTATAAAGCCCTCTATAATTTTCTGGCTTTGACATCCTCAGAACCTGCTCAATCACCCCCTCAGCAATCTCAAATTGCCTGTGCTCCTTGCAAACTGACAAGAAGGAACCCAAGACAACAACATCTGGTTCCACTTTCATCGTTTTGATAATCTCATAAGCTTCCTCTAGCATCCCACTTTTCCCAATCAAATAAACCAAGCATGCATAATGTTGAACTCTTGGTTTCAAACCAGATTCCTCAATCATTTTGAAATACTTTCTTCCGTCTTCAACAAACCCACCATGAGCACAAGCACTAAGCACCCCAGTGAAAGTCAATTCATTGGGTTTAACTCCATCCATTTGCATCTTCTCAAACACAACCAATGCTTCTTTATTAAAACCACATCGCACAGCACCACAAATCATCAACGTCCAAGACGTAACATCTCTTTCATCCATCAACTCCAAAACCATTGCAGCATTTCTCAAAATTCCACCTTTAGTATACATATTAACCAAAGCAGCACCTATCTCCACATTCAACTCCCACCCAATTTTCACTATGTAACCATGAACCGATTTTCCACCTAACAATCCACGAAACCCCATGTGAGCGCATCCTGATAAAACCGAACCGGCAATCACATGATCCGGTTTTATTCCTTCAACAAACAACATTCGTCTAAAAATATACAAACTTTGCATATAACTTCCAACATTTGAGTAAGCAGAAATGATGTTAGACCATGAAACAATATCTCTATGAGGGATTTCATCAAACAACTCACGTGCTTTCTTAATATCCCCCGATCTTGAATACCCCAAAATCATGGTGTTCCAAGTGACTGTATCCCTTTGGGGCATTTCATCAAACAGTATACATGCATCAAGAAAAGAGAGAAAAACGTAGGAATTGAGAAGAGAAGTTGAAATGTGAAAATGAGAAGTGAAACCGAGTTTGATGATATGGGCGTGAAGGTGATGAATGATGGGTAAACGGGTGGAAGATTTTAAGGTGAAGAGAATGCAGAAAGTGTCTATGGGAACTCCATTGCGATGCATTTTAGAGTATAGCTGCATTGCTTTTCTTGGTGATGCTTTTTTAATAGCTGAAGCCCATGAATTCCACATCTTCTAACACTGGTAGTAGATGTTTCATATCAAAATCATATATCATAGATACCAAAAATTATTTATTTTATTGGTTTCTATGTGAAGAACGTGAACTCGTTTAAATCCACACACCGTTGCCTTTGGTTAACGTAAGAAGTTGGCGCTGAAAATTTGATTACCATTTAAAGTGAAATGAAATCTCAACCATCCAAAATTAAATAAAAATGGTTGGTATGTTTCAATTTTAGTTTAGAGGTTGAAAATAGACAAAAATTGAAAACAAAAATAGGAGAGAATCCATATCCACTTGATGATTCCAACCTATTTCACAATAATAAACAAAAACAAACCATCAATTTAGTTCATATATTATCACCCAATTTCTCTTATTTAATTTTAAACCGTCCCTAAATTATCACAAAATTTCTCTAATTTAAAGACTAAATTGATTCATTACATATACCTTAAAAGTTTATTTATTATAAGTAGGGGCTAAGAGAAATAATAAATGGTACGAGACGAAGTTCTACGATATATGTGGCCATGATCTTCATGGTTTAGCAAACTATTCCATTCATCACATAGCATGTATTGCACCAGAAACAGACCGGACAAATTCCAAAATCACGCCAAATCAGATTTCGTGTTTCTTCGTCGGTAAAAATTGTCGAACTAAATAGCATCCTTCTTATGCTATTTGGCTCATTTAGGATAATACTTTATGGTGCGAAAATAATTTTCGCTCAATCCATGCGAAGGAGTTGTAGCATTAATGACCATCAGATATCCTTTTTTCTCATTCATTATTTCATCCAAATGACAAAAACTAATCCTTGAAATACGTCACCGGTAAATTGTAGTGCTATATTGTGCTGTTGTTGCCCCGCTTCACTATTCACCATGCAATATTTTTCCCCTCCACTAGTTGAAATAGCAGAGATATTGATAGTCTCTACACTGCGGTGGTTGTAGTGGTAGAAACCACGGTGACGATGGATAACGCAATTAATAGACGGATGATTGTTGCAACAACCTATCCATAAGGCCATTCGATGAAAGCAATGACGACTATCAACGGCGGCGACGGTGCCGATGACGGCGACAAAACAAACAGGTTGCATAAAGGCTACAGGTGGTGGCAATCTAGCAGCCATGCAAAGAAGCAGTTATGGAAAAATGAGTCTTTACTACCAATTTCATAATGGAAATTTAGCCTTAAATAATGAGTTTGCACGTTAAGCTATTATTTCGTGTGCTAAGTGCGAAAAAAATCGTCGCACCATTTAGTAATGAGTAACAAACTTCTACCAAAAAACAAAAAAGGAAAGAGTAACAACCTTAACTGATCATTTATTCCACTAATAATTTTTACGAGTTTAAAATCACAAGCCGGTAAGATTATGCAGTTGCCACTTTATGATTCAAGCTTTGTAAAATACTTATCCATAAAAATATCAGATGACATCATTATTGAAGAATAACGTAATTTTGTAAACTTTTGTGACGTTTGAAATGAAGTGAGGATGGGGGAGAATGTTTTAATGCAGCTGCGATTTCTTTTAAACAATTACATTTTTCTTTTTTTTTCTTTTTTTTTTGGTTACAACAGTATATTCATATTCAAATAGGATAAAATCAAAAGGATAGACTCGAATGTTAAATAAACTTACTTTTTTTTTAAGAAGAGTTAAATAAACTTACTTATCTTTCAATCCCCGAAATTTATGACAAAAGTTTGAAATAGTACACAAAACCGAAAGCAAGAAACATCTAAACTAAGAAGAGACCCAAATAACATCAGCATAAAATTCGTGCACTGCGTATGGTAAACTAATAAAAAAATTCAATTAATTTGAAAGTATCCCTGTCTATCTGCTTCTACACTGCTAAGATTGAAAATAAATTACATAACATTAGTAGAGAATACAGGACCATACAAGTATACAACTACCCCCCCTCCCTCCCCTTCTTCCTTCCCCAAAAATAAGAATGCAAAACCATGCTTTTAATTGTTCTTATCGAATACTACTAAATTCTATATCAAGACTGAAAAACACAAGGATCGGGAAAAGAGATGCCTAAGGAGATTCCGCCAACATGTGAGATGCAAATAAATATCAGTTCTGTAATTATTTTGGGATGCATCTTTGAACTTTCCTGACCCCAATAGGTCAACAGCAGTGACCTCAGCTCACTTCATTGGACAAAGCAATGCCCAAAAGTAAATTGATGGGAGGGATTAAAAAAAGTCGCCTCGCTTGTTTGGACAGTCCGACGCTCGATGCCCAGATTCCCCACAAGTAAAACAGGTCCCTGCAAAGCTTCTGCGACGCACATTCAAATGTTATGTCAGTTAAACATGGACTTGATTTCAAGCACATAAGGCTCATTATGTAACTTGGATAGGAAGAAAACTAAGGACACCAATAAAAAGAATTATTATAACCTGTTCGGTGATGAAGAAGATCTGCTCGATTGTCTGCCTCCAATTTGCCAATCATCCCGACTGCTTCTTTCTGGTTTGGACCAGCTGTTGCCAGATTTATAACTTCTGCCACCCCTCCTAGACGAGTCACCAAAATCATCATCAGAGCCTCGGCCTCCATCCCATCCCCGCGAGGATCTAAAACCTCTCCCATCCCTAGAACCTCCTCTTCGGTTATTTCGTTCTCTATCGGAAAACTTCCCATAGAAATCACTTGGAGGCCCATCATCTTGCAAAGGAGGTAACTGCCAATGCAAAGTGGGACATGTAACATGTTTTTATATAATCAATAGTAATAATGCAATGAATGGATGCCAAATTATGACATTTCGGTTGAGGGAAGGAATGCCAGATGCAATCCACAAAGATTTACAAAATAAAATAGAGTAGTGATATTTGAACAGCCATTTTTGACAACTATCATGACAACTTCTTTTTCCTCTCTTTCTATTGGTCAAAAAAATGGAGAGAGAAAAAGGAAGAGAGAGAATAAAAACATAATGTAAGTATGAAAGAGAGAGTTGTCAAAAAGTTGTCACAAATGGTTGTACAAATATCATTTCTCAATAAAATATTAGCAAACGTTGTAATTTACCTTGGTGACTTTGGAAATAGTGTTTCCAGCTGGTATGTCCTTCTCAAGCAACTCTTTAGCAATGTCCTCTGGAAGATCAAAAACGGCTCCTTGAACCTGATATTAGACATTGGCAATGTAAAAAAAGTGTCAAACAATTTGAACAATGCAGGTGGATTCCCGACAATAACATTGAAGTTCCAAGAAAGACAAGCACGGAAACAAATTTAACTCAGATACAAACCCTTTCATCCGCAATTAAATGGACTTTTCCAACTTCGTCAGCGGCTTTGGAATATACATCAGAAAGAAACCCAGTGACTGATCTTGCTGAAAAATATCTTTGAGAATTTTCTGAATCTCGAGTTAATTGCAATGTAACCCATCCCTGCAATACAAAACAGTTTTAATTAGGTATACGATACCCACACACCTGTTAACTAAAAGAAAGAAAAGCTCGAAAAAAAAAAGAAGAAAATGGACCCACACATAAAAGAAAAAATACGCAGTAGATAATAAAAGGGAGACAGAAACTAAAGAAAGGAGGCGCATGTTGCCCAGTGAGAGAGTTGTGAAAGAGGAGGTTGACGGAGAATGGCCGTTGGTTTAGTGCAGTTGCCATAAACAAATGGGGAGGATAGGGTACCATCAGGACAAATGTTAGAATATTAGAACTTCAATCAGGTCCTTTTTGTCAGGAAGGTAACTCCACCTTTTTAAACTTATTTTCTCTCTTTTTTTCTTTTGGTGAATAACTTATTTCTCTCTTACCAATCCCAAGTTATTTTTGTGACAGTAGCTTCACTTTTTTTTAATCAGGTTTTAGAATCTATTTCTTTAAAAGCTGTAACAAATAAATGGAAACATTTGTAAAATAACTATTTAAAAAAAATGATTCTATAGCTAAAAAATCTGTAACAGACAGCCCCTTATTCAGTTAAAACAAATGCAACAGATAGAAGAATGCAAGCTTCCAATACCTGTTCATGGGTGATAAGAGACCGGGAAGACGGAGGTTGGGAGAATCCACTCATCTGTGCCAGTGCAGCTGCAAGGGCAGTTGTTCCTTTTTCTTCAATCAGTTTCTGTGCAGTTGGGATGAAAAATGCAATAGACTCTGGATGAACTCCATTAAGTGTGACAACAACTTGCTCCGCAGATGACTCCAAAACATCTTCCACAGACGGCGCGTTAACAAATTCAAATTTACAACCTACATCACGCTCAAGGGATCTAACTGTTCTCCTCTGGCTACCTGTGAACATCAGAATGGCAGTACCTAGTTTTCCTGCACGGCCAGTACGGCCAGAGCGATGTACAAAAGTCTCGGGATCATTGGGAAGCTCATAATGGATAATCTGAATGAAACATATAAGACCAATAAGTTCATCAATGTTCAATATGTTGAGTACAGATTGCAATTGCATTTCAATACTTGACCAAGGCATAAATAAGAATCTTCAAGAGTCAAATTTAGAATTAAAATAACAGTACTATACAGATTGGGATGAAACAATTAAACAACGACCTTAAAATTCAAATATTTATGTGCACAGTTCGCAATTCATTCAAATATAAAACTCTTAACTCTCATGCAGATGAGATAGTGTATACACTGAAAACAGATTGAAGAAAAGGTTGAACTTAGTAGAAATCATCTGCTCAATAAAACAGTCAACCTTAATTTTACTTGTACAAGCAACCCAAACTCACGAGCCGACAAATCATACCTCAGAGTAGGCAATAAGTCCTAACTCAATCGAGGGTAAGATAACAAAAAAATTCAAACTATTAAACCCTATTCCGAAAAACTGGCAGTTAGATCCTGAATGAACAAAAAAATTATGGACTTATGCATATAGAACCAAAAGCAGGAATGGAGTGGTAGAATGTGGACTGCAGAGCAACCTATGAACGTACCAAATCAACATTGGGAATATCAAGTCCACGAGATGCAACATCAGTTGCAACAAGCACTGTAAATTTTCCTTGTCTGAAACCGTTCAATGTTCTTTCTCTCTGGTGCTGAGATATATCACCATGCAGTGCTTCAGAAGTGATACTATTTGTTAATGCCAATGATACTTCATCAGCATCTCTTTTTGTCTGCGTAAAAACTATAGTCTTCCCACCCTTTGCATAAACCTAAAAGACACAGTAAGATTTAATAAAATTAGTGAGCTCCTTAGCTTAAAGCATATGGTACAAATGATGCCGTGTCAGAAAATAATATCTTTGAAGCACATCAGAAATATTAAACTAATTGACTGATTTGATATATTCAAGATTCCCAACAGCTACATGAGTTGTAGAAGAATAACAGCCATAAACTTATGTGTAGGAAGGAATGGTTACGTGTAACATTGAATCTTAATTGATATAACATTAAATTGTTACAATATATCAAAACTTTTCGTTACAAGAGCGGGTAACTAGCAAAAAGTAAAAAACAGTAATACAATACTATTACACAATGTCATGACTAAACAGAACACACAGAATACGGGGGTTACAGAACATCGAACTATGAAAGAAAAAATTCAACTGGCAACTTACGGTAATAAGATCAGAAAGAATGGTTCGCTTTGAAGTGGAAGTGGCCGATATAGCATATAGTTTTATCCCTTCAGCAAGCTTTTCTTCTTCATCACCAACCTTTTTAAGAGAAAAAGAGAAAGCATCGTGATTATAATCCATTGTTTTTGGATAAAAAAAGCAAAAAGCATCATAATTATGATTCAGCTTTTATCCTAAAATGCCATAAATGTTATGCACAATTATGGCACAAACCATTTGATGGCAGGGTCCTGAAATCAACAATATTTAAAGCTATGTTTGATAGGGAAAAAAGGAAAAGAAGCAAAGGCAGAATCATGTACAAACAAACAGTTATCAATTGGCTATATTCTATGTATATTCGGAGAATAGAAGCCTGAAGTAAGAACAACATACCAAATCAATTGTCAATGGATTGTTCAAGTATTTCCTGGCCAATTTCTTCACCCAACTAGGCATGGTTGCAGAAAAAAGCATGCTCTGTCTCTTTGCTGGAAGCTTTTCCAAAATGACTTCTACATCCTCTTCAAACCCAACAGCAAGCATCTGATCAGCTTCGTCGAGTACCAAATACTCAACTTCACTCAACTTAAGTGTGTTCCCATTGATGAGGTCAATCAGCCTACCGGGCGTTCCAACAACCACATCAACACCACGCGAAAGTGCACTCTGTTGAGTAACATAAGAAACGCCTCCATATATACAAACAGTTTTGAGATAAGGTGCAGATTCTTTTATCTCCTTCTCCACTTGCTTTGCTAACTCCCTGGTAGGTGCAAGTACCAAAGCTCTAGGAAGACGCCTAACAACAAAGAAACAAACACATGCATATGAAACATACACAAAATCAAAACTAACATAATAGTATCACTATTTCACATGACATGAAATTACCATTAATTGAAATGTGTTTTAATGGGCTTATTTGAGCTTATCTACTGACAAAAGCATTTGTAAGGCCCTGTTTGGATAAACAACTTATTTGCAGTTTCAAGCGCTTATCATGATAACCGCTTATGTATAACCTATTTCTACAGCAAATGGTAAAAATAAATATTTTTTGTATATGCTATAAACTATTTTTCTAAGCTATCTTGGAGAACTTATGAAAATAAACTGAAAAGAGCTTATGAAAAATGTCATAAGATGTTTTTGTAGGTTCTCCCAAGCAGTCTCACAAAACTTATGTCAGTAATATAAACTCAAATAAGCCGATCCAAACAGGCCTCAAGACTGTTTGAAAGAGCTTATGTTATAGAAAAAGCTTATGACATGTTCATAAGATGTTTTCAGCTTATTTTCATAAGCTCCAAAAATAGCTTCAGAAAACAGCTTCTAACTTATATGAAAACAGTTTGACTTTTATTTTATGTTTTGTTATAGAAATAGCTTATACATAAGCATTTATATGATAAACTCTTATACATAAGCACTTAATTAAGCTATTTATCCAAACTATACATTAAAAATGATGCTATCACGTTGCTATTGCATATGGATTACCTGCGACTGTAAGGACCAGAATCTTGACCATCGTCTAAACCATTGATAATAGGAATTCCAAAAGCCAATGTTTTCCCTGTTCCAGTCTTTGCACGAGCAATAATATCTCTGCCTTCTAGTGCAGGTACTAACACAGCTCTCTAATTACACACGCGCAAAAAAATTCAATAATTATTCACAATGAACAAAATCGTTCAAATTATCATGCTAGGTTTTGCTAACGAACCTGAATAGGAAAAAGTTGAGTAATCCCACGGTCACGTAGCGAATCAACAAGCTGCGAAGGCAAATCGAGTTTAGAAATGTCAAGTTCATCAGCGTTAATAGAAGTAGTTCGTGAAGGAAAATCTTCGTCTTCAGATTCTCCGTCGAAGCCAGAGCCTAATCCTTTGAATGCTTCATCACTGAGAAGCGAAGAAGAGGAGGAATTAGGAGTAGCGACGGCTGAAGGAAGAAACCTATCGGAGGAGTTGAAATTGGCGAGACGGTTGATGTGGCGGGATTTGTTACCGTCGGAAAAGTGAAATTTAACGGAGGAAGTCGAAATGGAAGTTAGTTTGTGTTTTTTGTAGAGTTCGAGAGAGGGAAGTTTGCATGCGGTGGAAGCACCGATTGCGGTTATGGAAGCCATTTTTATGGTGCTTCGTTCTTCTTCTGAGAGAAAGAAGAAGAATGAAGAAATGAAGAAAGAAGGGAAAGAGATAATAAAGGATAAGGGGGAAAATGGAAGAAGATTTTGTTGGAGAATGAATGGAATGAATGTATGGTCTTTTAAACCTCCAACTCGCATTATAGTGTAACTTAATTAATTAATCTCATGCTCATACTTTAGATATTTTTACTCGGGTCGGATCTAACTATACATGGATCCTTCCGTCAAATTGTTGATAGATAGGGTGTGCCAAGAAGCGAGATTGAGATTATAGTGAATAACGAATAGTTTATAAGTTCGTTTGACCAAAAAATCTCTGTTTGGTAATGTTTTTTCATGAAATTTTGATTTTTATTAAAACTAAAAATATAAATGTTTATTTATAAGAAACCACATTAACCATGATTATTTATTTCAAGAGTTATGTTAACAACACTCTCTTTTGAACACTCACTTTAATACTCACTCTCTTATTGGTTTAAATCATTGTGGGTCTGCACTTTGAAAATTGAACCCACGCAAAGTAGTAGGACACACATGAATTATATCCAATAAAAGAGTGAGTGCTTGAGAGAGTCTTGAAAAGTGAGTGTTGTTAGCATTCATTTTGTTTCAATGACACCAACAATATAACAAAAAACTATAATCTATTTTTTTTAATGACACCAATAACAACCTTTAAAAATGTTTAAGGGTATAATTGGATAGTGAAAAGGTAAATATAAATATATTCATCTAGTTTGTTACATTTTTCAAATGATAAAGGAAAAAAAACAGACATATATATATGGTGTTTGTTATAATATTTTAATATTTAAATTTATTCTTATCTATTTGTTACATGTGTTATTTGTGTTGAAAATTAATGACGTTTTTGAAAAGAAAAATCCAACCCAAAAATTGAAAGAGATAGTTTTCTTTATATATAGTATAGATTAATCTTTATTCTCTGATTAATGAAAAATCCAACCAAAAAAAACTGAAAGGGATAGTTTTCTTTATATATAGTATAGATTAATTTTTATTCTCTGATTAATCTTTCAAAAATATACCATTGTGTTACATTTTAATGAAATTATACTTTTCGATATTATTTTGAACTAAATGAAATTATTTACATCCATTTATCATGAATAATACATATAATAATAATAATTTCTGGTAATTGTTTATTGTTACATTTATTATTTTATAAAGTGGAAACATTTAAATGAAAATAAATATAAAATAAAATTTTAGTGAATAAAATTTAATTTAATATATAATACATAGGGTATATTAAATTAATAAATTCAAAGTATTTTTTTAAAGAAAAATTAGTTTACAAAATTACGAATACTTAAATATTAATTTATATAAATTTTATTATGAATTAAGAATACCCTTTATGTCATTTTACATTTATCAGCTAGTTGAACCACTATTTTTACCAAACACTTCAGTTATAGAGAAAATTAATACTCACATGGATTTTTACGCAGGTTGGATCTAATACTCACATGACTGATAGTTTATCAGCTATCAGTCATCAGCTATCAGCTACCTTATCAGGTATCCACTATTTTTACAGAACAGAGTCATAGAGAAAATTAATACTCGCATAGATTTTTACTCAGGTTGGATCTAATTATGCATGGATCGTTCTGGTGTGTGGATTTTTATTTGTTTATGGGGTACGTTCTTTGAACTAAGGAATAACAAACAACGGTAATTTTATAACCTACTTATATTTTTAGTGGTTTGTTTTGCATCGTTGAAAATTCAAAACTGTTTTTTAAATAACTGAGATTTAATAAATACTAGTGTAGTGACCCGTGCTAAGCACATGATTAATCATAATGACTCAATATTGATTTTCATATTTTGACATATACAACACTAATCTGAAGTTTAACTAATAATAGTTAATATGATTTTCTTAACCATTTTTAAGCTGACTTTCTAAAGAATAAAATTAATTATAAAAGTAAATAAAAAAATACAATGTGCCAAGATATATGCAACGTTTTTTATATAAAAAAATAAAAATCAAACATATGTTTTAGCCAAAAGTTATTAGATTACAGTAGGATCCAACGTCGCTACAAAATACCTACGTTTTATTTCTTCTTGCTCTGTTAGCTTTAATTTTAGTTCAATTATTGTTTAAAAACAACAAAAACATGCATATAGTACAAAACTCACAAAAATACTTTTTATAATAAACTTTGATCCCAAATCAAGTGATCCCTTTTTATTTTTATCCTTTCTTAATCAAATTTCAAATCAATTTAATTCTACCTTAAGTCTTTTTCTTTCAATATTAAAAAACACAAACAAGCATACTTGCCACTTGACCTTTTTATCTTAAACTTTCTTTTTTCAAAACTAATAAAAAACACAACAAATCAAACGTCAATTTCTACCTCGAACTACGAGGTTTTGATCTCTCACGGGTGCGTAGGAAAAAGACTTTTGTCCTTCCAAATCATAAAAAATGTAAATAAAATAGGTCTCTTTTTTTCCTTCTTAAATCACTTTAATTCTTTTTTCAAAAAGTAAGCAAGTCTATAGCATTAAAATTAAATGAAATCAAGAAGTTCTCGTAGGATACTACGGACATAAAGGGTGCTAATACCTTCCCTTTATGTAACTAACTCCCGAACCCTTAATCTTTTCAAAATGTGGGGTAGTTCGAACTTTTTTCCCCTTTTCTTAAAAAAATTAAATGTCTAGTCGTGAAATAAATTAGTGAGTCAAACGCTAATCAAATAGCCTTGATCCTCGAAAAATGACGCGACGGGGTGGATGACAGATACGAACTTAGTTTGTATTCCCAGATGTTTGCAAAAATCAATAACTGTAGAGCTGGCGAACTGAGTTCCATTGGCAGAGACTATATACTTCGGAAGGCCGAAACGGCGTATGATCTTCTTCCAATAAAATTTCCTGATCCTTTCGGCTGTGATTTTGGCAAATGCTTCGGCTTCGATCCATTTCGTGAAATAGTCTACGCCCACTATAAGAAACTTTAATTGTCCAGGGGCAACTGGGAAAGGTCCAGTGATGTCAACCGCCCATTTGTGAAAAGTGTTCGCCAACCAAGTTGGGTATTTGATTTCACTAATGAAGCGGGCGTCCACTAATTTCTTTACTTCTTCGTCTACGACTTTCCTCCTTTCTTCAGCCACTTTCCTCTTTCGTTGTACCACTGGTTTTACGCTGGATTTACAAACAAATGATGGCAGGCGATGTCTGGATCGATTCCAGGCATTTCCGAGGGTTTTCAGGCAAATAAGTCAAGGTTCCTCCGCAGCAAGCTTGTGAGAGCATCTTCTTTTGTTTGGCTCAAAGACGTTCCAATTTTGGTCATTTGATGTGCTTCTGGACCGATTGCTATTTCTTTCAGGTCTTCAGTAGGCTCTAGGCGCTAATGTTGAAAATCTTCTCTTGGGTCTAAGTCGATCATGTTCACAGCATGAACCTCTTCATTGTTCATCTTCTTCTTTCCTTTCTGTAGTCGTAGGCTGCTATGGTGACATTCCTTGGCAAATTTCTAATCGCCCTTAATGGTTCCCACTTTCCCGTTGTCCAAAGGATATTTCATGACCAAAAATTTTGTGGACAAGAATCCCCCTAAGAGATTGAAAGCAGGACGCCCGATAATTATATTATAAGAGTTGGGTGCGTTGACTACAAGATACCTGATTCGAATTGTCTTCGCCTGAGATCCATAGCCAAAGGTTGTTCTTAAAGCGATATATCCTCGCACATGAACCTGCTCGCCAGTGAATCCCACCAATGTGCCTCTGAAAGGTTGTAGTTGTTCAGGATCAAACCCCGTTCTTTCAAATATTTCGTAGTACAGGATATCAGCTGAACTACCTGTATCTATCAATACTCTTTTTATATCCCACTTGAAAATTTGTAGAGTAATGACCATAGGGTCGTCATCATGAGGAACAATGTCTTGATAATCTCTGGATGAAAAAGAAATTTCAGGCTCGCGCTCTGCTGCTTGTTTGTTATCCTCTTGACATAACATTACTTGCCTTATATATTTCTTGCGGGACGGACTGGATTCGCCTCCATCTGCGAAACCTCCTGAAATAGTGTTCAAAGTATGTCTCCTCTCTTCGTCTCGCCCCTCTTTCCTGGTTTCCCGCTCTGGCCTTCCTTTGTCCTCGTCTCCGTCCCCTTGAACATATCCTCTTAATTTCCCGCTCTCTATTAGTTTTTCATTTTGCTTTTGGAGGTGAATGCATGAGTCAGTATCATGTCCTTGGATCCTATGATACTTACACCATTTGTCTTTGTCGGAACCCATGCTACCAGAGCGAGGTGCTGGTGCTGGTGGAATCAGTTTAGACTCGTAAACTTCCTTCAGGATGCGTTCTGGTCGTGTGTTCAACGGGGTAAAGTCATCAGAGCGCGGTTTGGTGTTGTAGGGGGCATAAGGTCGCCTTTCTTGCCTTCTGTAAGGCGTTCGATCTCTGTTTGCTGGCGGATGATAATTTCTTTGCTTTGAGTTGCTAGAGGCGCGCTCCTTTACATCTCTTGCTTTCTTCTCCTTTGATGTAGCATTCAGCCCTGGCGATGATCTCGTCCATGGAATCAACGGGCTTGTGAGCTAAAGATTCGTTAAACTGTCCAGCTCTTAAACCATTCTGGAAAGCTCTTACGAACACCTCTTGGTTAGGGTTGATTACTTTGATGGTGGTGTCGTTGAATCTGGCTAAGTAGTCTCGTAAGGACTCATTAGTTCCTAGGCGGACATTGAAGAGACTGGTGGCGGCTACTTTTCAGTGGTGACTTGCAGCGAACTGTTGGATGAGCTTCCTTGTCATGTCTTGATAACCCACGATGGAAAATCTTGGGAGATTCATGTCCCAACGCAGAGCCGCGTCAGCGAGAGTCCCAGCTAAAAGCTTGCATTTTAGAGAATCGGCGGCTCCGACGACAACCATACGAGTGTTGAATTCTGTGATATGCTCCATTGGGTCACTTTTCCCGTCGAAGGGTGAGATGTGAGGCGGCTTGAAGTTTTCTGGAACGGGTGCATTATAAATTTCAACCGAGAGGGGTTGGGGCTCAAGGTCCTCCATCTCACCATGGTGAGACTCGTCCTTCTCTTCCTGTTGCTTTTGCTGGATAGTTTCCACTGAAACGTGAAGGGCTTCATTCTTCTCCCTTAGTTGAGCGATTTCGGTTCTTAGTGTTTCGACTTCCTCAGGAGTTGTCATGAGAATGGTTGGATCGTTTCCCTAAATTCTAGGCGAGTTTAGGGTTTTGGAGTGGAAAAGTTTGGTTTCTAAATCGCAGAGGTGATCTACGATTCAGAAGGATTTTAGGGGTTTCCAAATCACAGATTACGATTCAGAAATCGTGGTTGAAGGTTAGTTTTACCTTTTCCTACAAACGACGCCAGCTGTACTTGCAAAAAGCACAATGAGGGATACTAGGATTAAGTATCGTATTCTAGGGTTTAGACTGGTTATTGGATGCCTTAAGAATGCTATCAAGGGTACCTTCAAACTAGATATATCATGAGCCTCCTCAATAGCAGTGACTTTCATGTCAAACCTCTTAGGTATAGCCTTATATGGGCCTGGTTTGTGGTTACTTGGGCAGCAAGTAATAAGGGTGTTTTAGTCATTTAGGCGCGTTATATAGGCTTCTAGAAGCGGGTAGAGGCGGCGCCTTGCGAGGGACGCGCCTTTAGGTTTAAGAGCCCATTTAAAGGGCGATGATATCTCTGGAAAGGCCTAAAACGCCCTTTTGAAGGTCTTTTAGACTTTTAGAAATATTATGACGGTTCAATAACTTATGTGACCTAAATGGAATACCATAAAAAAAATGCAGTCAAACAAAAATGAGATGAAATTTCGAAACATGGGGGATCGGTGATTGAAATGAAGAATGTGATTCATTATTTGAATTTTGTTTGGTTACTAGTCATAATAATACAGAGAAATAAAAAGATAATATATACGGAGAAATGAACTATTAGTAATATCAAGCATGTCTAACCATTCCTCTTAAAAGTAATAATAATAAATAGTAATAATAACGATATTAATAAAATTTATTTAGTTTCAAAAGAAAGAAGAAAAAAAACTAACCAAGCATTTGAACTCAAATGATTGATTAGTTTTACGAGAATATGATTTTGATATTTGGGTGGAACAATTTTAAATTCTTAGTTAGACTTTACTTACCTCCCGACACAATTCTAGATTGCCAGGGTCTTTTTTCTTTCTCCTTAAAACTGGAGGGTAAACAAAAAAAAATCTAATAAAAAATAGATATGTTATTAAAGATGATGAATATAGGTGAATATATATAAATATCTTGGGAGATTCTACATATTTTATTATAGTATACATCAATAGTCATAGAATAACAATTTTCAGCACCATCTTTAAAAAATAATATAATCGGCACCATACGTTTGCAAAACTATCTTTTATTGTATGCATGTGTGCAAAAGGAGAAAAATAAATAAAAAGAAAAAAAAATACAAAACGATATATGAAGAGAAACGAGAGAAGAAAGAGTTAATTAATGTCCATTGTCTAATTTTAAAAAGGCATGTGATATTATTTATAATTTGTTAATAATATAATATAATAGAACGTTACAAAATTTTATGTGATTATTTAAAATAATAGTTTTTGATAAATAACCGATACATTTTTTTTAGAAGAAATAATTGTTACAAAACACATAACTGTAATGGGTTAAATTTTCAACCACTTTGTATTTCTAAAGTATATATTATTCATTCTCATATGATATGATCAAAAGAGTCATATTTAATATACGAAGAATGAGAAGTATGTGCATTCTTTGCAAGTTATATTTGTGGTTCATATATACATGTAGTTGATGATGTTGCATGGTATTAAAATGCATGAATGTGAAAGTCATGTTTTATTTAAGAGAATGAGAGAAATTCAATTGTATTTGATTTGTTTAATATTCAAAATTATATTTTAATTTAAAATTAATATATATATATATATATTAATTATGATTTTAATTTTTCGTTAATTAATGAAATATGCACTCATCAAGTTCCGATAGATTTCTAAATTACTTCTATTTGTTAATTGATTAAAGCAAGTTGTGAATTAATTCACAATAGTATTAAATATTACAATGTCAGATGTCTAGTTTATTAACATGATTTAAGCTGTTTAATTTTTAATTCAATTGTCTAGTTGGTGGTATTGTATGTGATTAAAACACGTGAATTCAAAAGTCATGTTTAATTCATGAAAGTGAGATCAATTTAGTTCAATGTGATTTATTTAATATTCAAAATCTATTTTAACTTAAAATCAATGATATTTAAATTGTGATTTTTTTATTTCTTTAATTAATAAAACATATGGTTAAGTATATTTTTGGTCCCGTCCCTGTGAGCATAACTCAATTGTTGGCAGAGACAATGCATTATTATATGCAAGAGCGAGGTTCGAACCTCATACACCTCACACCTTATAAGGTGAATTATAGCCGCTAGGCAACCTGACCCAAAAAAATAATATTTTTAGTCCCTATCAATAATAACATCAACTTTTCGTTTGATGCCCACAAAATATATTTTTTCTCTGTGTATATTACTATGACTATTTCAATAACCAACCCTTGAAAATATAAAGAAAACATATGTTTATTTATTTTTTGTTAAAGAGATCTTTATTTCTAAATTAGTAAACTAAAAAACATCATCTTAAGTTTAAATCAATCCATAACATGCCTTGAAATAAAAAAGGGTGTAAAGAATTAGATACACACATGCCTTTTAGGCCACAATTTTGTATGGATTGAGCCGTAAAAAAAACACGTTCATAAACAATCGAACCTTTTTGGTCAATTCATATACAAATTGGATAGGATCACACCAACTCATTGAATTTCAGTTTGGTCCGATAATACTGGGGTGACATTGTGGTTGATGATATTAGTGACATTGACCAACCACAATGTCACACATGTACAAACAAATAAAAAAAAATTATGAAACAGAAAGAAAAAGACACTTGTAACATTGTGGTTGACCAATGTCACAATGTCACCCAAGTGCTACCCCTGTCAACATCTCTATAAGATTTTTGAAAGAAATCAGCGACAAAATATTTAAAATAATTTGATCAAGACGACTATTAATGGTATGAAATAAAAAGTAAAGTCTGTTTTTTTTTTTGAGCATCGAATTAAGATCGGACGACTATTAGTGATTATGACGGCGTGGGGTGAATCCAATTCCCCATTTCTGAAAACCGAAAAGTAGAAGGCAGCACAGCACAACACAGCTGTTAGAAACAAAGAAAAGCAGTAATTTTCAATTTCGAGTCATCGTTGGCACTTCATTTTCCTTGTTACCGAAGCCAACAACAGTCGTCGTTATTGTTTGTTTCTTCTTCAATCATTTTCATCATTCGCTCTTCTCGGATCTGATTCTGGCTAGGGTTTACGCGTTTTTGCTGATCTCAATCCTCACCAATTAGGGTTGAGAGAATGGGGGTGCTGCTTCCTCTTTTCTTTTATGTCATCGCTTTCTTTTGCACCGTCGGTGCAATCGCTTTGGCTATTCTTCACATTTACAGACACCTTCTCAATTATACTGAACCTACTTATCAACGCTTCATTGTTCGCATCGTTTTCATGGTTCCGGTTAGTTAATTTCTCTTCTTATTCCTTCAATGTTTGTTATCCACGCTTTTCTTTGTTTTTGTTCTGTATTTCCTACTAGGTTTTTTCATTGGTGTATTTGTTAATTGGACTGATTAGTTTTTTTATTAGCTTAGATAATTAAATATTAACTTAACCCTAAATGTGTCACTGTTGAAATGTCAAATTACATTCATTGTTTTTCCCTTAGTTGAAGGGGTTTTGAACTTGGAAGGTCAAAAAGGGGTGAAGGAATTTAGATCACAAGTCAATTATCTCAATATAGAAAGTTGTAAATTGTGGAACTTTTTATCAGCTCATTGACTGAAATGAATTACCCATGTTTTACCTATTTGGTTCTGTACTTACTGTATTTGATGTGCATAAAGACAGTGTTTTTATGTTGCTTAATGCTTAGTAATTGAAAATGCCAAATGCCAGTGTGTTTCTGGATATAGTTCTTTGGATTTTCTTATTAGGTCCTTTGTTTTCTGCTTCATCTTCATATCATAGTTCTCTTGAAATTCTAATGGGATTACTACTAGTTTTTATTATGTGACATTTCTTTTCATGATTCAATTCAAAGTTCAAGCAACTACTAAGCATTACTTTAATTTTCTCTGCAGGTTTATGCGCTGATGTCATTCATGTCCCTTGTTTTACCGCGCCTTTCAATCTACTTTAATTCAATCCGCGAAGTGTAAGTTATCTATGTTGCCGTTTTCATCAGTTTGCTTTGGTTGTTGCTGATATTTAGGCTGAACATCTCTTTTATATACTTTTTTCCTTCCTTTTTCATGGTTGTGATTAAATGATTACTGGTGATATATCATATATTACTAATTGCCATTTTATATAAAGCACGGCATCATGAATGATTAGGTTCTAGGTGTACCTTTCTGTTGAGAAAACCCTTGATCTTGTCTGGTACCATGCTCTAGATAGAGTCCATATTCATTGGATGAAAAGGGCATCCAGTCATTCAAATTGATTGTTTATTCTTGGAGTATATCTAAAATTTGTCATTGTGGTATATTTATTTTTCCAATGATAGTGGAAAGATGATTCCTCCCTTGATTTACTATTAATCATGATTTCATTCTTTTGTATCTTCTTTTGCCAATCAGCTAACTTTTAGTTCTGTAATTTAAGTTCACCCTGCTAATTGCTGTCTGTCCTGGATTTGAAATTATAATGTATTTTGAGATATATTGATTAGCTAAGTGCATTTTGTTGACCATTTTCTCTTCTCCACTGTTTCAGCTATGAAGCTTGGGTCATTTACAATTTCCTGTCGCTTTGTCTAGCATGGGTTGGTGGTCCTGGATCAGTTGTTATAAGTTTGAGTGGTCGGGTTCTGAAGCCATCAGTCTGTCTGATGACTTGTTGTTTTCCTCCTATACCATTGGATGGGTGAGTTTGCATCTGATTCATATTTTTGGATTAAAAGCTGTTGTGCCTGAAAATGGTTATATATACCTTGACACCGATCCTTTGAATTTTTTACATAGATGTTTCTAATTACCTCTCTCTTTTTTTTTAAAAACTGCAAGAGGCTAGGATGTCATATGTGGCCCACAATATGGAATTATGCTTTTATAGATTATTGGAAAATCACCTAGACATCCCAAAAGCAACATATCGTGATACAGACTTATACATAGGGTCATGGTTGTCATATCATGACTAATTTTAATTTCTAACTTCTAAAACTTCTATTGCAGGCGTTTCATACGTAAATGCAAGCAAGGATGTTTGCAGTTTGTGATTTTGAAGCCCATTTTAGTTGTAGTCACACTTATTCTTTACGCTAAGGGGAAATACAAGGATGGAAATTTCAATCCAAAGCAGTCATACCTGTATCTCACAATCATCTATACATTCTCGTATACAATGGCTCTCTATGCTCTTGCATTGTTTTACGTGGCATGCAAGGATCTGCTTCAGCCATTCAATCCAGTCCCAAAGTTTATTATCATAAAGTCTGTTGTATTCCTTACTTATTGGCAGGTAAGTTTCATACATCTTTCATTTTTATGGTCTATGCTTTTCTCATATTTTCGGCTCTATGTCTTTGCTGGTTGTATTGTGATGCTAGATGAACAGGAGAAGCGTATCAATTATATTTCTGTTTTATGTTACCATAAAATGGATCTTAATGTCATGTAAAATAAAAACTAATTTTTATATGGATGTCTTGTTTGATCTTAAGATGATCAGTAACTTGTTTGGATTTGGAACTGTTAGAAATAGAATATATTAATTATTCTTCCATTATCCAAGTAGTGTTAGAATTCATTGTACATTATCGTTAGGAATTGGAGTTAGCTTATTTACTTTTCTTGTGAATTGTATTTTGTATTGTATGTTAAAATCATTCTGCTGAGCTGACCGTCTTTTCAACATTCAAGCTTATTCCTAAAATAAAATCCCATCGTATAATGTTATTCTCAAGTTGTTATCAGGGTGGGTTTGATCCCGTTTCTCATTTTCACTTCCATTGTATAGTTCAGCCCGTCAAGGCTTGGCTCTGTTCTAAATCGCTACTTATCACAGTAAAGCCTCAGCTGTGTTACCGTGCTCTCATTCCAGCACACACTACATCTATTGCCAGTCTATTTTCTTGCCGTTGTCTACTGCCATCGAGTGATTTTTATCTGTTAAAAGACAGCCATTAGGATTGCCTCTCCATGTGTAGAAGTTTTCAAAAGTCACATCAGTGTGAAAGCCATGTACTATCATCCCATCACTTGTCAGCCTCTTGAGTTTGTTTTGGGTCTCATGTTCCCATCTCTCTCTGTTCTCAGTGGCGGGCCTGTGTTTGGATTCTGCTCCCCTATTATGTGCAACTTTATGTCTCATTCCCTTTTATCATGGGGAATTGAGGATCTGAGAGGAGTAGAAAGGGTCCCATCTCTTTCAATTGCTTCTAAAAAGCTAAATGGAAATGAATTACTTTGACCTGTGCTCTGATATAATAGAAGCCTGGTTCTTGGGCGGGGAATTTTTGGTTATATGAGAACCCATCTCTCATTAAATGATGTGTTACAATTAGTTGATTGTCACTTTGTATCCCCTTTTTGGCAATGTATTGATCCATTTCTTTTGGTTCACCCCACCAATCCTATTAATCTTATGAGATTTGGAGATATGACAAGAATGTTTATGCTAATGACATCCAATCTCCGATGCTGTCCATAATTAAGCAACTCTTCAAATGCACCATCATGATTTAAATCTCATAATTGAACAAAACTGGGTCTATCATCCATCAAGTGAATAATATATGATCATGACTGATGACAACCCTCGATAGGTGCTGGATAAATTAGATCAAATGTACATGATTTTTTTCATGACCTGCAATTTGAAAATGTCATAATCAAGTTCCAGCCAATTCAAACATTAATCCAGTGGAGGAGCTGCTTGCCTGTTTATTTTGAGTTCCATTTATTAAAACTCTGTCAAGTCAGACTCTTAAGTAGTTTTACATACTATTTTAACAATTTTTGAATAGAGGACGAGGATGTCGTGAATATGGAAAGGGTGGTCATGGTAATCAGCCATAATGCTTTTTTAGAAAATGAATAAGACACATTCAATATTGATGCTATCCTTGCATGGTTTTATAAGAAAACATACAAACATGTCGCTGGTTCAAGCACATGATGTTGAAAAGAAATGTGATATTTTTCAAGAATACAAGTCTTACTTCCTATACGACAATGAGTATAAGTATCTCAAGTTAAAGGATGCTTCTTCTAGCAGCGCCTCCTCCTCAGTGCCCAAAAATAGTCATTCCTCATTTTGTTTTTCTGAGTTTTTTCCTTCAAGATCTTGGATTTTTTATTCTTGTGTTGTAGATAATATCGCTGCTTTCCTTCCTTCTTATCAAACCGATCTGCCAATAAAATTTCTCATTTTGTTACACTTAAATTTGTTTAAAGTCAAAGCCACTGACATTCCTCGATTTTCTCCTCTCCCTAAAATTTGGATTATGCCTTCTCTTTCCTCATAGTTCTTTCTATTTGGTATCAACTAGTAAACTCACCAACTCTGAATCTTTCAATGACCCCCTTTTTTTTCCTTTCTGTTTTTTCTTATACACAAGACGGGAGTACTAAACAGATGGTTGGCACACTTTGAATCATATGTATTTTTATCATCTCTACTTTTGTCCTCCACCATTTGTGTTGTGTTTGATTCTCCGTCTTTTATCCATAATTGATTTGGTCATCCAAGTTTAATATTCAGAGAACAATGCACCTTAGCGATCCTTTTGTTTGTGAAAGTCATCAGGCAACTACATTTTTTAACTTACCTCCTGTTTTCTGTTTCTCAAGGTTTTTACTTTCTTAATTTTACATCAAATTTTAAGCTTGACATGTGATGATCCCCCGATCCCCCTTACTTTTTTTAACGATCCATGTTACGATCCCCTGATTCACGATCTTGTGACCCTTCCCTGATCCTGTGTAGGATCTTGATTTTGTCTACCTTGATATGATCATGTATTATTTATTTGCATGCAAAAGGTTTGTTAATTGCTATGTAGTGGGATCAAAATAATTTTTTTCAAGATGGCTATAGCCTATATGTTAGCTTGTTGCTTATTTTATTGTATTTGCTTTTTACACTAAAGGATTGAAGTAACATGACTTTTTGTTTTTCATTTCTTAGGGGGTGCTGTTTTTTCTTGCTGCAAAGTCGGGATTCATCCAGGATGCCGACGAAGCTGCTTTACTTCAAAATTTTATCATTTGTGTTGAGATGCTTGTTGCTGCAGTGGGCCACTTTTATGCATTTCCATACAAAGAATATGCTGGGGCTAATATAGGTGGATCCCGGGGTTTGACTGCTAGCCTTGGGCATGCTTTGAAGTTGAATGACTTTTACCATGATACAGTCCATCAGGTGAGTCTCACTTTATATGTTGTAACTTCTGTCCATATTTAATGGCATCGTTAGTACATGGCTTTGCACCGGGCTTAATGCTTCGCTCATCAACTGTTATGCTACAATGCATTTATAGTTCCTTGTGTTGAAATTTCCGGCCTTTGTTTTTTTTTTCCTTCCAATTAATAATCTGATACTACTCAAATTTGTGGCAGTTCGCACCAACTTATCATGATTATGTTCTTTACAACCACAGTGAAGGGGAAGAAGGAACAAGGAAGTACAGGTCAAGAACGTTTGTTCCAATTGGCCCAGAGATGGATAATGTGAGAAAAAATAAGCATATAACTGGAAACAAGGTAGATGACATACAGCTGACAAGCTTCTCTTCTGATAGTAGTACTCCCTCAAATTCTGGTTCATTGCCTGATGCTTCAAACTCTGATGCAATCAAATCTTCCTTGCTTGTGGATGTCTCCACTTCTGCGTCCATACCATATGATTTGACACTTATTGACTTAGATGTATCCAGTTACCCAGAAGAAGTTCCTGCAGCTGATAAAGCTGGTCTTAGGTGATCGATAAGGAACATTGAGAGCTATGTTGGTTGAGTAAATGTTATTGCTATAGAGAGGATATGGGCATCTAACAATTTTTCTTTTGGCTCGGAGAGAACTATGATCCAAGTGTGGTTTCTTACATTCCAGGAAAGGATTTAAGCAGGTCGTGTGCGAGCATACGTTTGTGTCAATCTATCTTAAAAACCCGTTGTCAGCCTACATTCCCAAGCAAACAGAACAGTCCATGTTATTCGTCTTGGTCTTCATATTGTAATTGTCTCCGTTGGTTGTGTCCTATCACCTATGTGCAATTGTAGATACAAAACTTGTTTGCTGACATACAAGAGTTCAAACACGACTGATACTCAAGAAATTTGACTTAGAATTTATTTATTGATTCTTTTCTTCCATGCATTCTGTAGAGTTGGGTTCATATTGGCTTTATGCTTATAACCATTGTCGTTTTTATTTTACTTATGTTATAGTTATTTACCCCTTTGGCATCCCGTTCTATTAATGTTGGTAATACTGCATTATTGACGATGAGGGTATATTCACAAATCGAAAATTCAATGAAATTTGTCCACGTTGCTTTCTTTGTTTGTCAGGGCTGTCTCGTGCTCTAACTCTTAAGTTTTTTCTTCATATTTTAGAAACTTTATGCTCCTGAAAAATTGCTTTTAAACACTGCTCTATTTACCCATTCTACATTGAACTTCTTTGTTTTTCCATTTATGGGGCTGAGGAGTTAATGTAAGGATTAAATAATGTGAAAATATCGTAATATTACGGACCAAATTACTCCTTCTATTTCTAGTTATAAGACTTTTCTTCTTCTTCTTCTACTTTGTTCCTTAGTATAAGTTTTTTTCTCCAAACGCATTAATGATTTCTTTACAAACATATTTCTATTTAATTTACCATTAAAAAACGTATTTTTTCTCTCTTATTTTTTAAGCGAAAGTACGTAGACATTCAATAACAGATTTATTATCATTTTGTGAATTATCCGAAAGATAGATCTGTTAAAATAGATTCTATCAAGAAATCAATAAAATTTCTCGATTCAATAGACGCTAAACCAAAAGGGTTGATATGGGGTCTCAGAGAGATATATAAAAAACATACTCCTAATCCTAAATGGAATGAACTTATAATCATGGAATCAATTCGATCATCAAATTATAAATTCATAACCTTAGCCCATTCCCTTTTTGGGTGGAACATATCTACTAAATTCTTTAATTCCAATTAGTAAGATAAGAATTCAACTAAGAAATGAATTTTAGAAGCTAAAAAAGGGTATTCTAAGCAATTTGGTTATGCCTAAAAAAAAGAGAATTGATATTTGTACAACCATTTTTTTACAACTTTTGGAATAACTCTCTCACACTCACATGTATTTTTATTCTCTCTCTATTGTTTTTATCCAATAAGAAGAGAAGAAAAGTGGTTGTCACAAAAATTGTCTAAAATTGATTGTACAAATATCATTTCTAGAAAAAAAGACATCATTTAATTAACATCGTTATAGGAAGATTTAGACTAGGTTGACACCTCAACTCAACAATCATATGCAACAATGAGATTAATTCAAATTTAATTTCGTTTGATTTAGAAACTGTAAATACATGTTAGTACTTAAGTTTATCATTAAAAAAAGAACGTAATTGAATAAATAAAAGGTTAAATATGTTTTTGACCCCTATAAATATATCAACTTTTCGTTTTAGTCCCTCTAAAAAATTTCTTCAACTTTTAGTCCCTATAAAATTTTCAATCACTACTTTTGGTCTCTGTTTTCAAGTTAATTTTAGTATTTTTTTAATGAAATGTGTAGAATATTGTAAAAATATTTCCCAAAAAAAATTAGAATTTTTAAACAAAACATAAATTTAGTATGAATTTTTAACCATCAAAAATATAAAAATTCACATTAAATTCATGTTTTGTTAAAAAATTCTAAATTTTTTTTGGAGAGATTCTTATAATATTATGAGTTTTTCTGAAAAATTTCATTAAAAAATATGAATCCTATGTATAAGTTTACTACATAAAGGAGGGATCATAAGTGAAAATGGAATATTTTTTAGGGACTAAAAGTTGAAAGAAAATTTTAAAGGAACTAAAACGAAAAGTTGGTATATTTATAGGGGAGTTTCTACGGTACACCTTTAAATTAAGGTGTACCAGTACACCTATTTCATAAATCAATAAATTAACGATCATTTTTATGTAATAGAGAGATATTTATCGACTTTTATATTTTAGAAAATATTACTATTTCATAAGAAAAAAAACATAATTTCATTCTTTATAAGACTCATACTAACTTTTTAACATTTTATCAAAAAATAATAATTAATATTCACTATTATAAGTATTAAAAATAATAAAAAATTGAATTTTGATTTGCCAACACTTTTGAGAAATAAAATATAATTATTATAAGGGAAATGTTAATCAGTGCCCATTGGAAATTGTGTATTCTACTATTTGAAAGTTAAAAAAATATTATTTTCAATGTAAAATTTGATTTATCTTTCTAATTTTAGTTCCTTAACTAGTGATTATAATTGTACCTGATAGAAAATATATTTTTTCTAAAAGAAAGAAAAAACTCATTAAATTTAATATATGTCGGTGTACTGATACACTCAATTTTTTTTAATGTATTGTAAAAATTATCTATTTATAAGGATAAAATCATATTTAACCCATAAATAAATGGTACACCTCATATAATCACAAACCACATGTTTTCTATATTTGGAAGAAAGAGCAGAGCAGAGAGGCGCGTAGGAATGCTTGAAATTGCAGGTACTACGTAAAGAGTTAGTTGTACCAAATACACCTCCATTTTGATTGGTTAAATTAAGGATAACTAAGCTCAAATTTGATTATCTAACTTTTTGAACAAGCACGCCGTTATATTGTTACGCCACCCACGTTGCGTACCATGTTTACAGACCTAACTGCTATTATTTAATGCACTGCTCATCAATATTATCAAAGGCAATGTTTCTAATTTTTAGTTGGCCATTTCGTTACATATATTTACTACTACTAGTACTGTTTTCAGTTATGTGCAAAGATCATGGATACATATTGTGTTCCTTGTATTTATTGTAACACGCGATGGGTTATGTTGGACAGTTTCTAACATTACCAAAGCATTTGGCCCCACAGGATGGGAGAAATGTAATACTAGCTACTACGTACCCCATTGGACAAGCTTCGGATTCTGAAGTAACATAGTAAACCAAACAATTCAGGAATATCACGAAGGCAACAAAAAGATGATGCAACCATGTGATTGTCTTAATTAGGACTCACGCATGATGCCATGGTTACGCACAGAGAAAAATATATATGGATGAAATTTACAATAATATACATGGATGAAAAATATAGTTAAAAATTGTATATATTCCCTATATATATTAGACAAATTAAAGTAACATCCACTATAGATAGGATCAAAAGGTTGAGTAATAAAGTTCGAATTAAAAATATGAAAATGCAGTGACATTCAAACTCTTCAGAGAATATTTGTCAATCCTAATTTTTTTTTAGGCAAAATAGAAATTATATAAAAAAAGAAAGAGATTCAATGACGGGGGGCATTAGACCTGACTAGAAATAACCCAAACGAAAATATATCATGATAATACAGTCCAAGTGAATCAACTCTTTCGTCAATCCTAATCAATTTGAGACAGATTAGTCTATGCCGTTGTATTCGGAGGATTTTGTACTTCTGTATATAATTGTAGATTAAGACTCCAAACGAAATGACTTGACGAAAGACAATTTTATTTAAAATAATAAAAATAATTACTTTGTTTTTCTATAAAAAAATATTTTTATTTTCTCAACACAATGATGAATGATTAATATTAGAAGAGCATGATAATAAGTACCTCAAGAACATTGTTTAAGAAATATACAAAAAGGAATTTCATCTTAGAAATACAAGTTAAATACCAAAACTTTCTATGCAAAAGTTACATATTTTGATTACTTACACAATGACTAAATTGAATGCTTAACATTTCTCATATTAAAAAGACGGAAAATATTTGTTAGACACCCTAAGTATATGTATATACCATGAGAGAAAGCGAAATAAGAGAGAGAAAGATGCAATAGAAAGAGAGATATAGAGAAAATTATGATTGAATGAGTATAGGAAATATTGGATTGGAGAAAACAAAAGGCACGTGACCTTCATTCCATCTAAAAAATGTTTTTTTATTCGTACAACAGTATTTAAGAGATAGATACCGTGCAAAAAAAAGAAACAGGACAATGTCTTAAGCCATTGCGGCGGCGCACAACAGAAGTTTGGTCGCGTATCAAACAAACAACAACAAGAAAGGTGCGTGTATCGTGTATGTATAACTTCTACAGTACAGGCCCCCTTTCTTCTCTTCCATGAATCCATTCTGTAACATGTAATGTAACACTTTATTGTCTTTATCTTTCACCAAACCGTTTCTTCTATCTACACTATTTAATACAACTCAATTTTATCATTACTAGACACATAAATTTTTATCTGCATTTTTCTGTTTATAACATTTTAGGGGGTGTAACGCTATGACCATGTCTCTAATTCAGAATCAGAAGCGTAGCAATAGCATCAACATGAACACTAATCCTTTGTTTAGGAGTGATTCATTTGGCTATTATTCTAATTACTGCTGCTACCCTCACGAGCAGCAGAATTATACATTGATGGAGAAGAGGCAATTGTTTCTTAGAAGCTATCAATTCAGTAGAAAGAAGAGCTTTTCTGAGAGAATCAAAGGATCTTTTGTCCGTCTCAAGAAAGTTGTAATACGATCTGCTAGGAAACTCAGGAGGTTGGAATTTTCCGTGTTTAGAATCAAATGTGGCTTCTATTACCGAAGATATCACAACAAATTTCGCAAAAGTCAATTTTCCTCGTGTTTATGTTAGTGTCTAAATATGAAAAATTGATATAAACACCTCAACATCACTGATAATTTGAGGAAATATAAGTGATTGAATGTAATTACATATATCAGAGATGCAAGATACTCAATCGTGCTTGTGCTAGGGTAGGTCCATTACTAATTATCTCTTGTGAGAGAATTGAGAGAGATTTATTTCATTTGTAACTTTTCATTTCATGATTTATCGGTCTATGCTCTTGGAGCCCTTAGTCTAAATAGTGTTGTATAAAAAAAATCAAACATGGTTAATGTTAATTTGATTTTGTTACCCTCAAGTGTTCTTCTTCCGTCTAAATTTGTAACTTAATTTTTTCTACGAGTTATCTCTTGAACTGGTGCCATTTATTGTTTTGGTAAGTTTGGATGGAGGGATATTTGAAGAAAAAATAGGAGGGACAATAAATTTTCATATAAATCCAATTAATAATTTGATTAGAGATCAAGATATTCCATCACAAAAAAAGAAAAAAAAAAGACCAACATATTCCTCTCGATAAACATTGCATCAACTAACTTCAAACAAACGTATAATAATAAGTATAATTAAAATATACCGTCAATTTTTTATTTATTTAAAATATATTGATATTATTATGCTATAAATTTTATGTCACTAATCATTGATTTAATATGAGAATATTCGACTTCATGTTCATGAATTAGTAGAATTGTGTTGTATCATAAGGAGGCTCAAGATCATCAAATTACATAACATCTTAAGACATCATATGTATATATGTCATCTCACTTATATATTGTTCACCATCTACTTTTTCATTCAATACGAAACACTTACTCACACGTTATATACTAACAATCTTCTTCTAAAGTGTAAGACCATTCATGCATTGAGATGCTCCCTGAACCAATGTTAGGTGGCTTTGAACAACCAAACAAGTGGTTTGATCACCACATGATCTCCACCCAAAACATTAAAACATTATATATATAAGTCATCTAACTTATATGTTCCTTGATATCAGCTATTTCATCCAATAGTGGACTCTTACTCATACTTAAGAAACAATAAATTCAACCTTTTTGATAAGTTATTAAACATAATAGCTTGGTCTAAAATTATTATAGAAGTAATTTAATTCACTCTCTTTAATATTTTCCATTTATTAATAATGATTTGATTTTATTTAAGATGGAGGAAACGAAATGATAAATTATCATAACATAATTCTTTAATAGTTTATTCATTTTTTGAGGTAATATCCCTTTCAATTTTAAAATTGAAAAATGTTTGTTAGACACCCCAAAGGTGTATACTGTTAGATCGTGTATCGGGAGATCATTAAAAATACTTGAACATAAAGTTGATGAAGAAAACATGACAGTGATTGCACAAATAATTCCAAAGCGTGTGTGGATAAATTAAGCTTTATGTTTGATTCGCCTTCAATAGCTTATGAAAATGACACCATCAAGATACTTTGAAATCCTTGATATAAATTACACATTCACATCAGGCGTATCAATCAATGAATTTTAGAGAAGAAAGTCATTCATTTACTATTATACATTAGATACAAGCGAAAGTGATTTAGACATAATTTTGGTAGAAATTTGACACAAACTATAATTTATGACCTCTAGATTGTATCTATTTATAAAAAAAAAATCATATCTCTTAATGAAGAGAAACAACTCTTGGTTAACTTTTGCATTGTATCTTTTGTTGCCATAACGTTTAAAGACAATATCTTAGCCATTGCGGCGGCGCACAGCACAACATAGGTCTTCTAGTCGCGTATCAAACAAACCAAAACAACACAACGTAACAATAAGTAATTTCAAGGTGCGTGTATGTTATGTGTATATATGCATAACTTGTACTGTACTATTCAGACCCCCTTGCTTCTCTTCCATTCTGTAACATGTCATTCGTGTAACACTATTTGTCATCTTATCTTTCACGTAACCGTTTCTTCTATCTACCACTATTTAATACTACTCAATTTTATAATTAGACGCATAAATCTTTATTCCTGTTTCTAACATTTTAGGGGGTGTCACAACATGAATATGTCTCTAATTCAAAACCAGAAGCGTAGCAATAGCATCAACATGAATACTAGTCCATTGTTTAGGAGTGATTCATTTGGCTATTATTCTTATGAGCAGCAGAATTATACATTGATGGAGAAGAGGCAATTGTTTCTTAGAAGCTATCAATTCAGTAGAAAGAAGAGCTTTTCTGAGAGAATCAAAGGGTCTTTTGTCCGTCTTAAGAAAGTTGTAATACGATCTGCTAGGAAACTCAGGAGGTTGGAATTTTCTGTGTTTAGAATCAAATGTGGCTTCTATTACCGAAGATATCACAACAAGTTTCGCAAAAGCCAATTTTCCTCATGTTTATGTTAGTGTCTACATATGAAAAAAGGTGACAAGTAGGGTATCCATGAAAAATAGTGGGTAATTTACCTCAACCAATGAACATTCACCTTTTTAAGTGGTATCCATCAACTATCTTGACTCCACTAATAAATTACTCATTTTCATTGGTTGGTGGGTAAATCACCCACCATTCTTTAAAGGTAATCTAGAAAAAACCATGAAAAAAACCAAAGACACTGTGCTATTGACACCACAATAGATCACTAATAATTTGAGGAAATACAAGGGATGGAATTAATGTAATTACGTATATCAGTTTCATTTGTTATTAAATAAGAACTGAGAGAGATTTATTTCATTTGTTCCTTTTCATTTCATTATTTATATTTATCAGTTTCGATAATTCAAATATTGTTTTTCTTTACAAGAATATACAAATTAATATTGTTAATGTTAATTCGATCTTGTTAGCGTTGGCACTTCTTCCATTTATTCTCTTTTCTATATTCTCTATAACTTTATTTTATGATTTTATCCATGAAACGAGTTTTCTCTTGAACCAGTGCGATTTAATTTGTTGTTTTGGTAAGTTTGGATGGAGGGATTTTTGAAGAAAAAAAAGGAGGGAAAATAAATTTTCATTTAAAATTCATATTAGGACACTTTCATAGTTCTTAAATTAATAGTTTTTATTGAGAAAATAATTCTACCAATTTCAAAATTATTCGACACTTTCATTAAAAAAAAGAAAGAATTATTTCACACTTAACTTCAAATAAATGTATAACAAATTTATTTAAAATATATTAATATAAGCTATTAATTTTATAAGATTGATGGTTTTTTTAATGGCAAATGTGATTGATCATTTTTCAAGAATATGAGAATGAAAAATGCTAAAAAAGCATCTTTAGGCACTTAATAATGAAATAAATTTCTATCTTTTTTACTTTTTTAATTAGTGTTATTAGAACATTTGTTAGATATGCGAATATTCAACTTTATGAATTAGTAGAATCTTGATGTATCATGAGCGGAGTTTAAAGATCATCACATGACCTAAAATCTTCTTAAAACAAAGGTATATATGTTGCTCAACATTACTTTTTCAATTTATATGAAACTCTTACTCTCATTTAATATACCAACAATCTTTCTTTTAAGTGTGAGGTCATTGATGCATTTGAGATGCTCATCCTCAGTCAATGTTAGGTCATGGGGATCTAAAATGTCACCCTATTTGACTCTTAGTAAACACACAAGTGGTTCAAATGCCACATGATTTTCACCAAAAATCTTAAGACATTAAATGTATAAATCATCTCACTTATATGTTGTTTAGTACTTATGTGTTACTTATATGCTGTTTAGCATTTCCCATAATACTATGTACCATTCGCATAGAACATAATAGGGAAAAAATTGATAAGGGCACTTGTTAAGAAGTTTAAAAATGAATTTTTGTCTTGGGAATGATGTATTCAACACATTAAAAGTTTAAAAAGTACTCCATCCGTTTCAAAATGAGTGTCACTTTAGTTAATTGCACACAAATTAAGGAAGGTAATGAAATAATCAATAGACATAACACTTTTACTAAACTGCCCTTACTTTATAAGAAAAAGACAAACTTAAAGTTGCATTGAAAATTGTGTGAGAGAAAAGTTGGAGAGGGTAAAGTTGGAAGAAAAAAATTAAAGTTTTATTGAAAATGTAAAGTGACATTCATTTTGAAACAATTTTTTTTGGCTAAAGCGACACTCATTTTAAAATAGAGGGAGTAACTTTTTCTACATAAAACTTATAAATTACTTCTATTTTTGAACCCTTAAATAGTGCCCTTGGGACACTGGTTAGCAAGACCCTAGTATTATTAGTACTATTTCATATAAGACACTACAAGAATGCAAGGCCTTTTGACATATATATTTACAAAATAATAACCAATTTTGATAAACAAAGAATGATAATATAATTCCTTTAAAGATACAATTGATAATAATATTTCGGGGAGTCACTATTTAGTTTCATCAGAATTTGGCCTAAAATGGAATAGTTTTAGTACTTGTCTATTGAAAATGGCTTGACACAGTAACTTCAATGGCTTAGGTCTTGGAATTAGAGGTATGAGGTTTAAGTTTTGCTAATATCTTTAGAGGGAGAGGTAAATGTAAATATTAAATGTGGTCCTTATGGGGAAAAATAAGAGGTTAGGTTTTTTTATTAATATGGTTTTTAGGAAAGAGTAATGCTGGCAACACTCTTTTTTTAATATTTTCTCCAACACTCACTTTCTAATTGGTTTAAATCATGGCGGGTCTCACACTTTGGAAATGGGTTCCACTTAAAGTGGTGGGTCATACATTGGTTTTATCCGATAAAAGAATGAGTATTAAAGAGAGTGTTGAAAAGAGAGTGTCCCTAGCATTCAGATCATGAACCCATTATATGTTGGCACCAATAGTGTCATGTGGTGGATTTGTTTGAGGTTGATTGACCGTGGGGTTTTCTCCTAGTTCTCTTCATGTTTTGAACGGGGTTGGGTGAGGCTAGATGGTATTTTTTTGTGTTTTTCTGTTTTCGCTCTTGTTTTATAGTGGGAGAGTTTATTTGTCTCACTTGGCTTAAATACTTCTTGTACTTATGATTTGCAATAATTGTTTGTACTCGTATATGAGTTTTCTCCTTTACATTTATTTATATTTAAAAAAAAAGTGCTTCGAGTCTAAGAGGTTTTCTCTCATTTGAAATTAAAAATATCATCCATTCATCCTAAATTTATCATGAACAAAAAAGAAGAAAATGGCTTCACAGTAAAACTGTGGGTGGCATCACAATTAGCTTAGCTATGAGACAAAGGTGTGCAGTGTGATTTTGCATATTATAGTGGATAAGATTAAGTCTTATACTTTTAGATGGTTGAAGGCGAAATACGTCACACTTTTCTTCAATTATCATGGCTGGTGGCTTAGTCCGTTTGCTATATTGGGCATTGACTGATTACTTATTCTTTCTTGTTCTTGCTCATTTTGTAAATATTGTTTGTGACTTTGTTGTCTTTCCTTTGTACACCTTATGCTAGGAAAGACAATTGGTTTAATATTATACACCATTTTACCTTCTTAAAAAAAATAGTGGATACCCAAGATGAGACAGCTCATCAATTAGTCAAGTTGAGAGGTGACTGGAATTGTCCTCTCCCGTGTCATTACCTCTTTGGAGGAGGTTGTTCAACTCTTTTATGCATATACAATGTCTTCACAAATGCCATAATTATTTATGGTGATATTGAATCTGTGGCTACTCTTTATTCTTGCCGCTCTGGAATTTGGACTAATAGCAGATTATATGCCATAAGTAGGACCCATTTAAGAATATAGCTAGGTTCAAAGTAGGATACCAGCTTGCGAAATAGAATTTTGGAAAAGAAATCATTAGAGAAAATGGCTGGTTAAGTCATCAGTCAAAATTAAGATATTAAACCATAGACTAAACAAACAATAAGAGTAATTAGCAGGCACTAAAACTTTATGCTAAAAATAAAATAAAAGAACAAATTAAACTAAAAGTTGATTGACTTGATTTTGTGACAGTTTCTATCAAACAAACTTAGATTAATTAATTAGATATTTCTTTGCTACCAAATTAACAGCCACATACATTCCATAGTGAAACAAATGATTGGCTTTAGCTTATATATCATCAATCATTGCACATGCATCAAATATTCCTTTACCCACCAACTAATTAATTTGGATTTCTAAGAATAAGGGAACAAGTTATAAACTCTGAATATACAACGTGATTGATTTCTAACCATGTGTTTTCATGTTTTAAAATGATGTAATTTTGTCTCTACTCATCGCAACATGGTGGCAACAATGTATTATATAAGGTGTTTAATTCAGCTCTTGCTTGTTCATTAAAACCACTAATTAACACTACCGCTACCATGTTGCAAATGGGTTTGCAATATTTGGCTACCAAACACATGAGATGTGGCTATGAAAAGTTAACAAGTAAAAGGATGATGAGAGTAGGAAAACGTTGCATTTGGGTGAAGTCTTTGAATGGAAAACTACGTGGTCTAAGGTTGTCACGTTCTAGGAAGTTTTTCTCTACAATGTTGTTTTCAACTAGAATTGTAAGAATCTACAATGAGATTGTGAACAAAATTATGAACATGGAAAGCAGTTATCCAGTTATTGTTCTACCTACTCAATGGGGTCTTCCTGTTCTGTCTCACCCCTCAGGTGTTTGTAGAAGGAGTGTAATGGTCCCTTCAAACAGAAAAGTGATTTTCTATTAATCCTTTTCATTCATTTCTGCTCAATAAACTTCTATGCTATGGAATATGCATGTTGTGGTTATTGACTTTTGTTCTTTTTCATTCATGTTATAGTCTAATTGGATTGGCATTCATCCATTTTGGGAAAAATTACTATGCAAGCAAACGTTTTGTTACAAAGTTTTTTCCTTCTTTGATGTGCAATTTTTTCTGTAACTTTATTCATAAATTAGTATATTTTAACGTGAACACTTTAATATCTAGAGTTTTGTTGAGTATGAAACTCAACATCTAATCATTTACTTGTATGTCTTTATTTTTTAGTTATTTTGTAGTTAATTTAAATTTTGAATTATTTTTCTCTACAAAATATCGATACCCAACAAAAACTCAAGAGTATAAAAAAACTTTTCATATTTAAATGGTTGGTTATTGACACTTAATTGAGCTGGACCAACAAGTTATATCCACCCGTATCCAACTTATAATTTATACTTGTATCCAATTACCATCTACTTGTTTGGTTTGATTTTCTAACAAAAAAATGTCCAAACCAACTTAATTTATATCAATTTGGTTAGGTTCAGTCTTCAATGGTTTTTAAAGAGGAACCGAACCAAACTAAATGGTCAATTTAGTTTGGTATACCGGTTCACTTCAAATTAAAACCTTCCTTCTTTTTTCTTTCTTAGTCTTAAATAAAATATCAACATTTTTCTCTATTATTATTTTCCTTCCTTATTCTTAAATAAAACCCGTTAAGAAATTCCCGTGAGCTTAACTCAGTTGGTAGGGATATTGCATATTATATGCAGGGGTCAAAGTTCGAACCCTGGACACTCCACTTCTTCACAATTTAATTGTGTGAGCTTTAGCCACTAGGCTACTTGACAAAAAAAAAATCCGTTAAGAAATTGAAGAAATAACTATATCCATGAAGTTATGAAAAGAAATACAGTAGAAACTCTTTAAATTAATACTCGGTAAATTAATAAACTCTCTAAAATAATAAATTTGTTCAGTCCCGACTTGGGCTAATGTAAAAAATTGAAAAACTCGATAAAATAATAAGATAATAATTTTTCGGGTGATCCCTTTATAATTTTCCGTCCCAAGAAAATCATAAATTAATAATTCATAGAAACTGAAAAAAATATATTACACTCTATTGAAATATGATTCAATAGTTGTCTGTTTTCCTTTAAAATTCAAGTCTGTTTGGAGCTCATCTCTAACTTTTCTTATTGCATCCAATAGCTCAGGTGTTGTATTTTTATATTGTATTTTTCTAGTGCATATGAACACAGTAGTTACTAATTTACGTTGAGTCTCAAGGTTCGCTGCAACGTAATTCTAAGAGGCGTAGACTAATTTGCCTTTTTATTTGGTATGTACTGTATAATTACTTAAAACCTCTTTAAATTAATAATTATTAATTTATCGATAAATTAATAACTCTTTAAATTAATAAATTTCTCCGATCCTGACATTATTAATTTATAAAGTTTCTACTGTACAAGTTTAGAATAACCTAGACAAAAACCCTTTGCACAAGCACATATAACAGCAATTGATCAATTTTATATAACAATCACTAATTTTAATAACCCCGTCAACAAACCATGCAAGAAATGTAAGTTCAACTTAATTAACAAAATTATGTTCCAAAACAGCTAGACAAATAAATGTTGCATTTCTTTCTGATCCCACGCAAAAGGAATCAACTACTGCAATTTGTTATCCACAAAACAAAACAAAAAAAACTATTCCAATTATACCATAGAATTAGTAGGAAAGCATCTTGGCTATAATTGCATGGTACATATGATTTACTTCAAAACACCAACTATTTCATATTGTTAAGTAGGGTGGATATGGTACGCTTTTAGAAGAAAAACGAACTGAATCAAACTAAACTGTTTCAACGGTTTGAAAAATTGAATCAATATGTTCGAGCTTTGCAAGTAATTGAACCTTTCTAAAGTTATGGTTCAGTTAACCATTTTGTTGTCTATGAACCAAACAAAACCGAACCTAAAATAATACTTTTAAAAATGTATTTTCTTATCCTTTTAGGAACCAAATAGTTTTTTTTTCTTTTTCATAAATTGTAATTGTGGGACAGGTGTTAAGAATTTTAATCCTCCCAAAAGGTATTAAGACTTTCTATTAATTATATTTAAACTATGACCAAATATATTCATCCTTTTTAAGAATTAAATCACACTAGTTATTAATTGATTGTGGTTTTACTAGTTATATTTTAGGAATATCAACAAAAACATCAATAAATTCTAAAAGAAAATAAAACTTCATTATTAAAATATGAAGTAATTTTGCTAATGGTTTGTTTCGATTCAAAACATATCGGTTCGGTTTAAAACAGTTCGGTTATTGTTTAATAATTGTTATTAAATTGTTGACTAGGTTCTTTAACCACTTAAATGGTTCGGTTAATTTCAATTCGATTCAGTTTGGTTCGCGATTTAGTTCAGCTTGTGGTTCTTTTGCCCATCCCTACTATTAAGGGAGTGTGAGATATTTTGTTGCACTTGGACTGATGAGTATCAAAATGTTGCGCTTAAATACGAGGGTGTGAGGAGGGATAGTAGTAAAATATGAGGGTGGTGTTAGTATCAGTTTGGTTCGTTGGATCTTAAAATTAAAAACTAAAAATCGAACCCAACTAGTTCGATTTACTTCGATTCAATTTTGATTTGAACCGAACCATAGAAGGTCGGGTAGTTTTTCGATTTGATTTGGTTTTTTGCTTTCAGTCAGATCTATTAGAAATCAGACACATTAAATGATGCATCTAAATTTTTATTTATATTATGAAATTCTTAAAATTTATGCATTATATTTTAGACCTTTTCAATCCAAACTAATATAAGAAATTATTTTAAAATAGATAGTCTAAGCTTTTTTTAAGATTTTATTTGATGATTTTGGTGCTAGATTATAAACATTTAGATTTTTTCTTTTGAAAAAAAAAATTTAAATTTTTATACGGTTTCACAGGCCAAAATAAGCTAGAATTATCCGGCACAAAGTAGAATTAGACCAAAATATGAGTTATAGACATTAATAGGTCAAATGCATCTTGCACTTCTTTATGTTTAAGGTATGTATCAACTTAATCTTTTAGGTTTTTTTTAATACCAACTCGATTTTCAAGTTATAAATTTTTTGCACGGTTGCCCTTTTCATCCAACTCTATTAGCTAGAGGGTGCTTACATGATCGTTAACCGCTGATATGCAACATTCAAATTAGCAAAAGAATAATTTCATTAATTAATTTTTATTAAAAAAACCCAAAAAAATATGAATTTCACGTCATGGACTTGATATTTTCCACATAATTTATTCCTTAGGTATGGTCCAAATGCTAGCTTTAGGTAATAACTTGTTCTATTTTTATTTTTTAAATGAAGGTAATAACTTGTTCTTAGTGGATTTTACACTCATTCTTTCTAAGTTATACTTTGTTCAATGTTAGGATTGTAGCATGTTATATCTTCAATAAATAAACAAATTTTTTCGACAAAAATCAAACTTCTAACCATTTGTTTAAGGGTTCCAAATTCCTAGCCACAAAAATCAGTCCATTAGAATATTATGTTTTCTTTACTGCACGGAATCAATAATATTATTCTTTACATTACCAATAATATGTTCATTGTTACCAAATGTTTTTAAGAAAATAAATTGTATCATTATCTATGTTTTGGCTCAACTCAAACAATTTTTCACATAATTGAGTTATTTTTCTGTCCATTCTCTCAAGTTTCCCTTTAAACAAACCTTTCTCTTTTTCTCTTGCCTTAACATTTGCCAACTTGTGACCAGCAAAATCAAATGATTTGATCATCTTTTCAAATAAGGAGATTTTCAACATGAAAAGGACTTTATAAGAATTAGTTCTTTCGAATTTTGTTAGGTCGTTTTGCAAATGAAAAAACTCTTTCTTAAGCGGATCCTCTAAGATTTCTCTACATTTTTGTTCTTCAACAAATTTCTTCAAATTTTGAGTTTCAATTTGATAGTGATAAAGCTTATTAGCTACCAACATGTCATTTTTACTAGATCAGTTGTTACATCTCTTTCACTTTAGAAAACAACTTTAGAAATTTTTATTCCCTATCTAGTGGACAAAAGGATGTGATGAACTATCTCTATCATTTGAGCAGTTCACTAATCCCCAATTCAACCTTTTCTTCATTGAATGTAATTAATGTCCTATGTTTTGCAAACAAAACTAAAAATCTCTACCAATGTACAATTCATCAATTGATTAACATTCTGAAAAACAAATTATGAATTGATATCATTACTTCCCCCTTTCAAATTCTGGATGGTGTTGCTGAAAAACAAATTATGAATTGATACCATTTAATTATTGAAAGATAGATCAACAACCTTGTTGATCGCATTGTTCATAACAACTTCAACATTATTCATCAAACATTTATTGGAAGAATTTGATGAGGAAAAAAAATCATTCAATCCTCGTACTTTGTATCACAACACAACACATATTTTTTTACCAACCATATTTAGAATAAATCCAAGTAAAGAATGGTGTAAATAAATGACTAAGAGATTAATTTAGTAATACAATTGTGAGTCAAAAATTATCATCCATAATTAATACCATAGCTCACTAGAATTCCTTTGACTTTATATTAGAATGTGTAGTATGTACAAGACATCAATCAAGAGAATACCTTTTATACATTACTAAGCTGTTTAAAATACCATTTGCGACAATGAAACACATGTTAAAATAATTAAGCATTTTAAATAACATTTATTTTGCCTTAAATTTATTAATTGCAACTAATGTCATGTTATTGACAATAGAGCTCTTCCATTAAAAAGATGGAGCAGAAAAAAAATTCATTGTTTTCTGAAAGATGATCAAGAACCAGAAAATCAGAGAGAGAGGAAGTCAGGGGATGGATGATACTTCTAATTTGCAAATGTAGTGGAAAATGTTATATTTTTTTTCAAATTGATCGACAATGGAGCTCCATTATGTCTTATTAAGAGAGAAAATAAGCAAATTGTGATCAAAGCTTATCATATAGAATTAAGCAATGATACCTTGATTATTTTCTGGTTTGAGAATTGGATTTATATAAGTGTAGCTTGCATATAAATTGTTTCATTATATTTTTGTTTTATGTTACCATAAAAAAAGATCTTAATGTCATATAAAATAAAAATTAATCTTTGTTTCAAAGATGTCTTTAATTCTAAGACGATTAGCAACTTGTCTGAATTTTTTTTTTGTTGAATAAACTTGTCTGAAACTATTTTTTTTTTGTTGAATAAACTTGTCTGAAACTATTTGAAATAAAATGTTTTTTTGACAAGAATTAGAAATAGAATATATTAATTATTCTTCGATTATCCAAGCATCGTTAGAATTTATTCCTCGTTTGAGTAGTGAGCACAGTTAGGATGGAGAGTCGTCCCGTGCCAATTTTTAATTAATAAGTATATTTTAAAAATTATATTACGTATAGATAAATTAATAAATATGTTTTTAAAGATGAGGAATTTAGAAGAAAATATGTAAGTATTTAGAGATACTACATCTTTTTATAATAGTATAGATTAGTGATAAAAGAATATCAATTTATGCATGTGTGTAGAAAGAAGAAATAAATGAAAAGAAGAAAATACAAAGCAACGATGAAGATAAATGCAATATTACATAATTAATTAATGTTTTTGATATTTTTCGTTTAAGTTCAAAGTGGTAACTAATGTAATTTATAGTTTGCCCATAAAATAATAGCATGTTAATTGGTTCTATGCGATTATATATTTTTTTTTGAGGGATATGCGATTATAAATTAAAATGTTTATTTGATTGATAATAGATACATAATATATAAATGTAATAAAAGTTATATGTACAATCTTTCTATATTTCTAATATATAATATTCATTTTCACATTAAATGCATGACTCAAATAGTCAATACATAAAGAATGAGAGAGATATACATTTTTTGCAAGATATATTTATGGTTTGTGCACGTGGTTGATGATATTCTATGTGATTGAAACACATGGATCCAAAATCATGTTTAATTCATGAGAACGAGATCAATTTAATGTGTGACATATTTAATATTTAAAATTAATGATATTCAAATTGTGATCTTATCATTTCTCGATAAAGTTGTGAATCAGTTCACAACAACATTAAATATTGTAATTTTTTTTGTTGAAACAATTGTAATGTCTATTATCTAGTTTATTATCATGATTAATTTTTCTTCATTTATATACGTGTGTTGAAATATTTTTATTTGGAGTTGTGATCAAAGTAAGATTTACTTTTCTAATAGGCATAGTTTTGCCCCTTGTATGTAATAAAATTCCATGTGATAATAATAATAATAATAATAATAATAATAATAATAATAATAATAATAATAATAATAATAATGATAAAAAAAACAAAAAACTGAATGAAGGAATGAAAAGAGAGCAAATAGTCACTTTAATCATTGACTTTGCACCTCGTTGTCATAAAGGTCCCTGACTCAGAATTAAATACAAAGAATTCTTTGATTCTGCACTTCCGTTATCACTTTAGTCCTCGACTTTAAATAATTTAGCTAAATGATAACGTGAGACATGTTATACGATGACATGACCTATGATGTGTCACAGGGACTAAAGTGAAAGTAGAAAATAGTCACTTTAGTCTTAAACCAAAAATCAACATCCCCAAATTGAATCTCAAATCCCTAAATCTCAAATACCCAAGTGTCATCTAATTCTCTCTTTTGTTCAAAATCAATCTTCCATTAAACACATGCTATATATTAATCTAGGTGAAGGATCATATTAATGAACCTTTAAAAAGATAGATTGATTTTGAACAAAAGAGAGTATTAGATGACATTTAGGTATTTGAGATTCAATTTGAGGATATTGATTTTTGGTTTAGGGATCAAAGTGACGATTTTCTATTTCACTTTTGTCTATGTGACACATCATATGCCATGTCATCGTATAATGTATGCCATATCATCACTTAACATAATTATTTAACTTCAGGAGTAAAGTGATAACGAAAGTGCAAACTTCTTTGTAATTAATCATGAATCAGATATCTCATTGTGACAACGAAGTGCAAAGTCACTTGTTAAAGTGATTATTTAATCGATGAAAAGACGAAGTTGGCAGCTAATACATGGAGTGTTATTTGAATAGAAGGCTCGAACGACAAAAAAAAGAGAACCATAATAAATGCATAATAGTTTGGTTTAGTTGCGTTTTGACGAGTAACTTCTACCTTATTCGCTCTTCCCCCAATTCAACTACGTTCCTTTCTTTCTTTAGTTTCCATCAAATTCAATTTCCCCAATTCATTTCCCTAACCTAATTTATTCGAATTCAACCAAATTCAAACTGTTACCATTCTTCTATTCAATGAATTTATGAATCCCTATTTCGTTAGGTCACAAAAACGCGGTTTGAATTCGAATTAATGTCTGCTTCTTCTGACGAAGAGATCTCGACTCGAAACGGTTACGAAAGAGGAGGTAGTGACGGTGATGACGAGGAAGATGCAACTGGAAAGAAGAAGAAGAAGCACCGTACAAAATTTGATTTTGGAAAACGGTTGGTACTTAATCAATTTTCAAAAGCCAAGAATCAAATTCGTAGAGTTAAAATCAAAAAGCATCTTCTTTCATCCTCGTCATCATCAACAACAGCAACACCGTCTTTTTTTAGGAATGTAAATGTGAGTAGCAGAGGTAAGGCGGTGATTATTCAAGGTGAGGGTGATATTGATAGAACTACTCGAAATGGATTTGGTTGCAAGTTTTGTTTTTCGCGTCCAATTGTATTGGAAAACCCTAATGGGTCATCTAGTAGTGACCCTAATGATCCTAAATTTACTCATTCTATGTTGAAGAGTTTATTAGAGAAGAATGATTTTTGTTCCAAAGAATGCAATCCACATATTGAATCATTGGTTGAATGATCGATGAGTAATGTTGGATATCCATTGTTGATTTTATTTTGTTGTGCTTGTTTGAATATTATTATTCAGATGGAATTTGTCTGTATTGTTGGGTGTTTGTTCTGTTCTGTGCCGTCTCATTTTGAAATTCAGTGGCATTATGGCTGAGAACACTACACTTTCGGCGTATTTATGGGATTTTCAATGAAAATGGTAGAGTTGAGGGGCAAGAATAGCATCAGAACATGTAGGGAAACTCATAGTGAGAATATCCTGTTGTCATTTTCATTTAGAGCAATGTGGTTCATTAAGTTGTGGATAAAATATGAAAGGGTGAGGACTGCTTGATCAACTGCTGGTATGAAAGAGGTGGATGTAAATTGGATTCCTTGACATTCAGGAACCTCTTCTTGTCCTACCTCGTCCGAGAAGTGGTGTCTTGTGTATATAAAAACTGATTTTTTTTTTGAGCCCTGCTATATTCATAATCTCTTTGTTAGCTGTTAGAAATTTTTGATTGGTTTTCTCATGTACACATCTTTTTCATTCATCCTGTCAGTAGTTTTGAGGAATTGTTGTTCATAAAATTAGCAACTGAAACATAAGTCTTTGTTACTGTCGTTCAGTTGGATTTTGAGTGGTATGCTCTGATTCTTATGTATATGTTTTTGAGGATATATGTTAATGCCTCACATACTTTAATCTTCGTATATTTGGAAAGGTTTAGAGAACTTAGGAAACAAAATTTGGAGGACATTCTGTATTGTATATTGTTTAGTTGGGTCATAGATTGGTCTGGCTTATGTTAGTTGCTTTTGTTTTTAATACACTTTGTATGTTTATTTTATCATGTTTTTGGTTAGACTGATGGCATTAAAGTGTTCCAATGATAAGGGATAACTATGCAATCAGTATTCTATTGTTCTCTGCTGTTTGTATTATAATCATCCACAAATGTTGGACCCTCTTCGGTTAATTTTGATGCTAGATTCCAATGTCAAGGTATGTACACCGTGAACTTTTCTAATTAATGGGTTCAATTCACATGAATGTGTACACTTTCAAGTCTACAAGAGAAGGTAGTATTGATTGGATTGAGATGACATTTCCAATTTTTTCAAGTGATTTCAAATGTTAAGATGGTTATTTCAGAATTTCGAAACCACTTTTAGTGTATAACTTTCTCACTTCATTTTAAGAAAATTAACATAGTTTTTGACAAAAAAATTATGCCCAAATTTTGTCAGCCGAAAGCAAAATTATAGCAGTTTTTATGGCACTTTTCACCAGGCAGAGGGAAACCTTTTTCTTTTGATTGTGTAGCAGCCCATGCCATTTGAACGCTGATTGAAGAAATTAATTGCATTACCATAGTAAAGTAGCACCACATGCTTCCCTTTATGATGTCTGTCTTGATCGTTTAAGATATATATTTTCTACTTAAAGTTGTTAAGCTTTTTCTGCTGTAAATAATTTCACGGGTTTGCAAATTTTGCTGCTCATGCTTCCTAGATGGCTGCTGATGTGCAGTATTTGGCCAGATTTCTTTTGATGCCGTCCCTTTGTTTACATGGTTACGAGGATTATATATGTACCATTATTCCTTCTCTTGTACGATGAAGTACATTCTAGATGAGCTAAACAAGAAAGCCATGGGGAGATGGTGGTGGAAATAGACGAAGAAAAAGATGGCTTTGTTTCCATGTTTTTGAAGCTAAATGTAGTATTCAAAGAATGGTCACCAAAAGTTTTTTGATTTCTATTTATAATCTTTGTTTCTAGTATTATATTCATAATTTTTTTAAGTATTCATCATTATTTCATAGGTTACTATCCCCGCCCCATAATAGTCTATATTTGTTCTTCTCTTGGGGTGATTCACCTTAGCATTTATAGTAGGGGTGAGCACAAAATCCGAACCCGCCCACCAACCGATATATCTGAGTCACCTGCGGGTTCATCGGACGGGTTAAAACGGGTCTCGGGGTGAAGAAATGCTAAAAAATAGGGTATGTGTGGGTTTAGATGGTCGGGCCCGATTTTTACAAATCCGAAACCGTGTAAACCGAACACGACCGTCCTATAAAAAAATTTACTCCACAAAGTCCAATCCATTATACATATCACCCTCAAATATATATAATTCCTCATCTCTTCTTGTTAAATTTTTTATAACGTGATATTTTAATGATTGCTATGATACTTTGATCTATGACATTTTTCTTTTTAATTTATTGATGAAAGTCTTATTAAAAAAATAGCCAAATAAATTTGAGATGAATAAAAAAATATTGGAGAAATAACTGAATCAACCCACCCGATCAAACCGAGACCCGTTCAAACTGAAAACCGCACAAACCGTATTAATTTGTGGGCGGAATTGGGTTTTTAAATTGGATGATCGGTTTCATAAATCTTGCCGAGTTTGGGTCCGAACCCGACCGTTGCTCTACCCTAATCTATAGTTATCAATATACGATAGCTCAGTTCTTATTCTCGGGCAAAGCTTTGCAACTTTGACTAACTGATACAAATATCCCTATCCCATATCTATAGAGAATTTGTGCCTATTCGATTCTTTTATCCCCAAAGCTTATAGAACCTTTGATTCGGAACTGGGCAATCCAAAAGCAAAAGTTTTTTATTCCATTAGATTTAGATTAGATGATTCCCAAGCTGGAATCTTGTGCTCTGATACCTAAGTAGATAATTAAAAGTCAACATATAAGATAGTATGCAAGAGCTTTTGTCAAAAATAATCTAGAATTGTGGGAGTAATATCTTTGGGGCCAAGGGTGATGCTTCCTCCATCATGTGTGCGGCATGATTATAACGACGAAAGGTTTGCTACATTCATCTACGTTACCCAAACACATTTTTTGTGGACAAAATCTCAATACTAAATCACTTGTTTTTATCCTTCTGAGGATAAGCTCACGGGAATGCTTGTTACTTTAACTAGAAATCTTTCTAAATTAAAAGCTTGTTACTTGTTGTGAGTACAAGTTTACGTCGACAACCTACATTACGCTATCGATGAATAAACTAACTTCCAATAAAAGATACACTATCTTGATAATACGAAACTTCCACTTGAGAGATACTTCTACAAACCTATAGCGTAAAAACATTCAGATTTAAACCAAATAATTTTCGACTGAAAAAGCCACATGTTTTCTATTTATGAGAAACTTTCCACTACGTTTATGATGTATACTATGGTCTATGTACTCCTTTAGGAAAGATAATTTATAGCCTGTATACTGCATGCAACAACAGAGAACTGCAGAACATAAAAGGTACTGCAGAACATAAAAGGTGTGTTGTTACTTGTCAAAAGGGCCGTTCCTACGAATTTGGAGGCTTGACTTTATAAGTGAAAAGAGATCCGTAATAAAATAAAAACGTATTTTTTTTAAAAGAACAATGTTTTATTTACATTTTTTAAAAGATAAATACAAGGTGCCGTGTATATGCAATACACTCAAAGATGAAAATCACTACCGTATACATGAGGATCCTCAAACCACCCTCCAAAAAAACACTCACCTAACACCAAAAGCAAGAAGACCCAATTCTAATAGGCCTAAAAAAAGACAACAGAAGAGGAAAAAGAAATCAAATCGGGGAAGAAGAAAAGGAAAGTCCGGTGGAGTGATGGTGATGGAACGTGTGGTATCAGAGAGAAAGAAAATAAGAAATTTTTGTTTTTAGTGGGGTAGTACTTAGTAGTTAGTAGTACCACTTGACTATAATTTTTTTTTAGACACATACCTTTAAGGAGGCCCGGTTCTATTAAGCTCCTTGCACACCCCAAGGTCCGACCGTGCTCGTCAACATTCTTTTTTCTTCTTATCGTCATTGGAAATTTAGGAGGATTTTCCAATGGATAGAGTCAATAGGATGTTGGACATGGCACTGCAGGGTAAGTATATTTAGATATGATCGTATAATTTTCTAAATAGTTAGTTGAGCATGAATACTGAATTAATGGAGAATTGATGGGTATGATATGTGTGACTGTGAGTGTTCTGCTACCAATTTTTCTCATTGCCATTTATGCGGTCATTAATAATTTATCCCTAAGAGCATCAATCAAAACATATGTTCCTATTTTCAAACCTTATTGAAGCTCAAAACTAGAAAGTTTTTAATACACCGGTTAGCTACCCTATTTTTTTTTTTACAAAACTCAAAGGACATTTAAAAAAAAATTCTTAATAAATTTTCCTAATAAAGAAACATTTTTCTTAATAAGTTGTTAGTTGATTTTATTTAGTTTCTTTTTTGGGTCATGCTAACATAGTATGCCCTAAAGACATAGTACGTTAAGAATTTCATTAATAATAAATACTTATTGAAAAAAAATTCAATTTCTTAAAAATAAATTGGCATAATTTTTTATACATAATTTATATTTTTGATATAGGAGTACTAAGTTCCAGTAAGTGTTTTCGAATAGAATATGTCAAAATTAACTGCACATACAAAGGACATTTTTGGTATATTTATATATAAAATAGACAAATTAACTGTACTATATATATTTTTTTTAATAAAGTGAAAAAGCAATAGTACGTGTTTATATTAAGGGATGAAGAAAGACCATAAAATAAAAGCCGCCCTCAAATCTTTGAGATCAATAGCTTAATGCTCTCAATTAAACTAGAAATATTAATCTCGCACTTGCTAGTTTATTTTGTAATTTGCACCATTCCAGAAGGCCAGTTTATGGCTATATAATTATTTAATGTAGTAATTAATTATTGGTCGGTCCATACTTGGTTGCCAGCTTTGTTGCCCTCTAGAATAAAGATGAATATTTTTTACAAAAACAAAGTAAAGTGAATTTTTTTAATGGAGTAGATGAGGAATCATAAGAGTTTTCTCATTCATTGCAGTTTCATCCGATTTAAAAGACCAGTCTAAGCAGTTACGCGCAAAAAATATCTAATTCACAATAATAATAATAATAATAATAATAATAATAATAATAAAAAGGAATCTTAAATTATGGATTTAACTTTACAATGACATAGAAAATGATCATCTTCCGGTATGGCTCTATTGCATATTTTATTTGCTGCCGCTATATAAAATATAGGATTAAGTAGTAAAACAATCCACATAATAATAATAATTAGTTTAAAAACATATGGGTAATGATTTAGACAGTCAATCATAAGTTTTTTTCCTTCTTAATTCGAGACATGAGAAAAGAAAGAATATAGTGCTAAATTAAGCTTCTCATTGTTGATTTATTTAATGTATTTACGGACTTAAACATTTGCGATTTTGTTCTTTTTAAAAGTTAAAATGAAATTATCTTTATCAAACAATTTTATTTTCTCAGAGTGCCGGAGAGAAACAAATAAAAAAGTAACATTTATATCAAAACACGGAAAGAAATCAACCGAAAACAAGCCAAATATCTGATATTACAAAACTCCTCCCAAACATATAAAAGGGAATTGAATCGCCACATATGGTAGTTTTTTTGAAGGAAGGAACATATGGTAGTTAAAAGCAAAGTTGACATGTTTCGTCCGCCAAAAAGATTGAATTTTAATTTTATCTAGAAGGTGATGAAAAACATCCTCCCTTTACCGGAAAATTAGAGTATTTCTTTATTACCATATGATCAAAATAGTCGAGAACCATAACAAATGAAAAATGACGTGTAACTTTTTAGAAAAGCCTCCCAAGACAACAAAATGAATTTTACATATTTGTTGGTATTTTTAGTTTATTTTTGAAAGCTCTCCAAGAAAGTGTTTGAATCCAATTTGTAAATCATATCAAAATAATTTGACCTTATTTTATCTTTTTGTTATGAAAATAATTTATGCATAAGTATTTATGTATAAAAAAAAAATACCATTGACGTTTATTTAAACTGTTTATTCAAACAAAACCTACAAAGTGATTGCTTGCTCCACATAATTGCAAAAATAACAAGCACATTTGAATTTGATTACCAAAATAACAAGCACGCATTAGGGGTCTTACAAATTTCAATCATCCAAAGGAAAATGAATATTGAACATGCCCCAATTGTTTTATGAGTCCCAAACATGAATTGTAAATCAACAAAGTTAAATAAAATGCAGAGGGAAAAATTAAAAACACAAACAAAATAACAAACACATCACATCAATCCTTGATCTCACTACTTGGGTGCAAGCCTAGACTTGATTTTCTGAACTTCCTTGGTACCAATTTGGAATGCTTGAGTCAAAATATTATCTGGAACAGGTGGTGTAGAAGCAAACAAAGTAAGAGGAATATTCACTGTTCCTTGCAATTGACTATTGAATCCTGCAATCACTGCAGCAGGTACATAACCACTGTTCTTTTGGAAATGAACCAATCCTTTAGGAAACACAAATGTTTCACCCTTAACAATAGTCTTTGATATCAAAACATTAGTGGTTGTTATGAACCCAACATCTAATTGACCTTCAAGAACATACACAATCTCAGTTGCACGTGGGTGAGTGTGAGGTGGGTTCAGTCCACCTACAGCATAGTCAATACGTGCCAATGACACACCAAGTGTGTTGAGTCCTGGGATTTTCTGCACATTGGCTAAGGTTACTAAGGAACCAAATGTGTTGTTTGTGGCTCCTGGTTTGGCTAGTACGTTGGTGGAGAAATCAGCTGCGGTTACATTGGAAGCTGGTTTGCACGTGAATCCATTCACTAGAATCGCTGTTAATTTAATCAACACATAATTTAATTACCACCATCACAACAAGAAAAAACTTAACCAAAGAAACTAGTAGTATATCGTTGACTTTAAGAAATACATATATTTCTTGTTGCCAATCATACTATCAATAATATGCAATGATTTATTGTATTTGCAAAAAGACACTATAATTGATAGTATGATCATATTAAAAAAGCCATATCAAAGGTGTTGGTAGGCCAAATTAGAGAGTTAGTTGGATTAACGTGATTGAAAAAAATTAATTTAAGAAAAAGGATTGCATATAATGATTAAGGGGGAAAGTGAAAATGAAAAGGGAACTAATTATTTCCAGCTTATCGATCCTTATAATTAATCTTGCTTATATAAGTAATAATTAGCATGAAAGTGTATATATACATCTTGTTATATGCTCTATATAGAATATATAATACAATATGACAAGAAAAGATATATTTCATGAGATTATTATTAATGTAATGGTACGTACCAGAAGCAAGGTCTGCAACACAGAGGTCTTGAAGATTATCGGGATCTGCGGTGACGGTGGTGGTTACCACCACAAGCAGCAACACTGCGATGAGCTTCATCATTTTCTAGCTGTATGTGATGATCGGTGACAAACAAATTAACCGAAGACTTTTGAAAACCAATTATATGTTACGAGCAAGACAAAAAAAGGAGCAGTTTGAATGATGAGTTGGAATGAAGTGGTGGTGGGCATTGATTATTTATACCAAGAGAAGACTTGGAAGGAAGAGAGACTCAAGAATTAAAATAGTATTAGGAATTTCTCACTTAAAATAAAGGGGAAATTATAAGATATAAATTACGTTATTATATCTTGTCAAAAATAAAATAAAACTACGGTATTGCATTTTTTTTATTAAGAAATAGTTAAAAAAAATATGATTTTTTTGAAAAAACTAAAATGGAATTTATTAAAATCGCAATGAATCTTAACCAGCACAATGAGTGCTAGGCTAGAAGTCTTAAAGTAGCAATATACAAAGGATAGATGGGGAGCCCCCAATGGAAAACCCATACACCCGTGAATCAAAGAAAAAAATCCAAAAAACCTATAGGAAACGCCTCTTAACAAAGGGATATCTCCGAAACTAATAAATAGAAACACCAAAACAAAGCTGACACCACGATCAACGAAACAACAAAAACAAAAGGTGTACCAAAATCCTCAAACATCGTCACAACGGTTACAAAAACAACTTCCATCACCCACATTCCGCTGCTCGCACACAACCCCCGAACACCAACTTAAAAACCTACACAACAACCAACAACCTTTGAAAAACAGTTGGGAATAAAACCCCAAAACACCACAATTAGCTCTCCTAAGCACCTTCACTCAAAACACACCTCACAAAGAACCGCAAAAGCCAACCAAAACCCTTGTACCATCATACATCAAGGAAAAAACATAACCATCACTAACCACCACTAGCCACCACAAACACCACCACAGAAATCAACACCACTACCACCGTCACGAAAACTACCATTAACAACCACAAAAACCACCATTGACCCTCACCAAAAAGCAACACCAGCCACCACGCGCAGCACCACCAAAAACCACTACGAGCCCTGCCACAAAAGACCCAAGATCAGCACCACCATGAAGCACCACAAACCAACACAACCAAAGATCTATCGAAACCATAACAGTTCATAGCGAACCCATATATGATCTATCACCACCATCGTGACCGATCTATCACCACCTATATTGCGAGCAAACTTAACCTCCACCATAACTAAGAGAAAAAAACGAATCAAATAGTCTGAGACCCAAGAAAACCAAACAACCACTAACAAGAATCCAACAACACACCACGAAACCCACCAACGTCTCAATCAAACGAAACAAAAAAAACACCAAAAACACAAACCAACCTTGACGACGACAACAACACGCTCCTTCACCACCGGTGCAGATGGAAACGAATCTCAGACAACGAAAACCACCACAACCCTGTAAACGACGGCGATCCAAAGGAAAAGAAAGGCGACGAGAGAGTGGATTAAGCGCCTGGATCTAATGCCACCGAAGGAGAGAGAGCAACTGCACGTCGGAAAGGTACAGTGGTGCGAAGGACAGAGACCCTCATCACACCACCATCCATTTGCTCTACATGATGGCGGCGGCGGATTTAAAATTTAGGTGAGAAAGAAAGGATTACGGAGGTCCTAGGTTTAGAGAGAAAGGAGTATGTCGGCTTAAAAAATATGATAAAATACTTTAATATATATAAATCGTAAAATTATTAAAAATTTAGTTACTTTCTTTTAATAAGAAACGATAACAACACATTTTCTAGCACACTATTTTTTGCTTGTTAAATTAGGGGAACCCATGTAGAGAATTTTTTTTGGGTTAAAATAAACGATATTCATTCATTCAAATTAACAAAGTATATTGATACAATACAAACAACAAAGTGCATATATGCCTACATATGACTGTATTCAAATCTCCAGAATACTCATATCTCCATATCTGCAACGTTGACGACGTCAAAACTATTGATTGACTATGCACTTGATCAAAGTAAATCATTCAACTCAAATCAAATAAACACTGCACTATAAAACATAAAATAAAAAACACACCGCATAATTATGAGAATTAAAAATAAACAGAGTCGTGTTAAGTCGACAGAATCACAAAACAAACAAAAAAAGATTGAAAATATGTGAAAATCACTTATTTAACTTAACGAGAAAGGAAGACAAATTTAAAGAGATGATTTAAGATCAACGTTGTCCAATAAAAAACCACCATATTGATATGTCTATCGATTTTGAAGATTTTTTTTTTGACAAAAACAAAACGATATTTATTCATTCAACACCGCTAAAAACGTAAATGATGAATCTGTGAACAAACTCACAACATCCAAGTTAATAACATATAACGACATAATGAACACCGCAACAATACGACAAATCAAACAACGCCGCACAAGATGACGAACAACACACCACCACACTCAGATGACGAAATCACAAAAAAAAACCTAAATTTATGTGAAAAATCGTTTATTTAGATTGAATTATAGAGAAAAAGATGAAGATGGGTGATTTCAGGTCAAAAATTGACCCAAAACCATCCCTCAATGAAAAAACTGAAAGTCAATTTTGAAGAACTAATTGGCACTCTTAGCAAATTCGACCTTTTTTTATTTGTGAACAATATATATTAGTTTTTCAAAATTGACCTTATAATTTTCAATTTATCAAGGTTGATAATTAATAACTTTTATTTTTCTCTTTTTATTTATAAGAAAAAGTTTAGAAAATTTGAATTATAGGTCTCATCAAGATCAAAGAATACTTGAAACTCAGGGTAGAGTCTAGAGCGTTATTGTACTAAAAAATGAAATCTTTTATCGTTAGTGCAATTCAAACTTGATCCTTATAACATTTGAGTTAAATTCTTATTAACTATTAATTTAGCCAATTGTGTTTCCTTTTTTCTTTTTTCCTTTAACGAGTGCACACCGGTTAACATGACCTATTTTTTTATTTATCACTTAAAATACACTTGGCAATCTCTACCAAAAAAAAAACACTTGGCAATCCGGTCAAATTGATGAATAAATGCAAGTAACATGCTTATTTTCCTATTTTAAGGATTGTTGAAGTTATTAAAAGAAAAGTCGTTGGGTGGGATGATCCGGAAGGAACCCAAACAGAAGGGCACTGGTTTGGTTTGTGCCCTTTTCTTGAATTTTGAGTCTTGACTTCCATTTTTATCCAAAAATAAAAAACGAATGTTTTGACTTACATCTCCAGCAATGCACATCTTGCCTGACCCACGCCGTTGTGAATATGGATATAGTTGATTAATGTATCAATAGAATATGGATATACTTGATTAAGCACCCAAATCATAGGTCTAATGACGTTTTTAATTTAAATTATATGTTTGTTATATTACCTGCTTATTATGACTATTTCTTGTTTTAATTCTTGTCAATTTCTTCCACAGATTTCTTTTTTTACAAAGTTTTTATATCTTCCACGGAGTAAGTTATAGATTCACTGTTTTAGGTAAATCAATTTATAAAACAATTATTAAGAGTTATTTCCCCCCACACCCCCGATCTATATGAACAACGATATTTGAACAATAATTTAGGATAACATTTATGATATAGAAAAAAGAAGATAATTGTTACAAAATAGTTATACAAATACTATTTCTCGATCTATATATACTAATAAAATATCTATATGCTTATAAGATACTCTTGAGGTATTTCCTTGTTAATTTCCATACTATTTTTTAAGTTACATTCATTGCAAAATAAGATAGTATTCTCTCTCACACAATGTTGATACATTTAGCTTTACTTCTAGCAACTATGTTGTTTGTTCTCACGCCAATGACCTATTCTTGCGAATTAAACGCTGTCGCTGAGCTTGGATGCCTTTTAATTTCTTTAGTATATGAATTCATAAACAAAACTTGCTCTTCAATCATTCAAAAGCTTATCCATTATACTGCAGTGACATGTTAACTACTTTTGTTTATAGATTTTTTTGAATTATAGAATGAAATAATTAAGAAGCCGCCTGTGAATAACAGTATGCTTATAAGAAGAAGAATGGTACACGTTAGGTATGTGAGTACGTGGGAATGCTTAGAATCTTTGCTAAAGGAAGATAAACACGGGCCATGCTCCATATATTCAAACCTACTCCTTGAATATAGTAGGGATTAGATATCGTTTCCTTTTTTTCTTTCAAATTTCAATCACTACTTTTTTCTTTCCTTGGCTTTTTCCTTTGCAACATTGCTAATGATTAAGGCATCATTCAACATTTATTAAGGGACATAAATAGTTTTAGCAAATAAACAACTCCCTTGATCGATCCATTATCTTCAAATCACTTATATAAGAACAACAATTTGAAAACAACAATGTCTATTTGAAAATACATTAGAAGGACAAATTGTTACTTTCAAATCAATGCAATTATATAAGAATCTTTAATCCCTAAAAAAAATAAAATAAGAATCTTAAAAAAAATAATTGTATTTTATGTATCATAAACCTTACCGAACCCATACCAACAAAGTAAAACTATAATGAACAAATCAAGAATTGATGAGTCACACTCACAATACACAATTCTTTTTAGATATTATTTAATTATCAACTTACAATAGAAGAAGCAATTTTATATGGTGTGTGTTGTTTGAAATGTAACTCTAACTAGTGGACAAATTGGCGTGGGAAATTCACTTCAATGTGTTTTATAAGTTTATTTTGCAATTAAGAGAAAGTTTACAAGGCGATCTTAATAGATCGAGATAACTTAATCCATGGAAACATTACTGATTGTGGAAATCAAGTGGATTGGTTATGAAGTCGGTCCATTTATAAAAGTGGGCCGCAAGGGACTGGATTGTAGATCAGTCTGAAACAAGGTAAAATTATGTTAAATTTTATGGTGTGATCTTCCCCCGTTTGAAATGTGTCATTTTTAAGAAAATATTGAGAATATCATTAGCTCTCATTTATGATAATGAATTTCTTTGGAAAGCAATTACTAGGCATATTGACTTAGTTTGCACATTCGTGATCAAACTGACAATCATCAAGATTAGATAGTTTTTGTTCTAATCCTAAGTGGTTAGATAATTCCTAGATTTAACAATTCTCATCTTACTAAATACATTTTATAGTCCCAATCTTATAGAATTTTGGAGTACTAATGACTGCATTTACACAAATAAAAGGCAAAATAAACTTAAAAGGTTTGAGCATATTTGAAATCAAGAGAAAGAGACTTTCAACATTGTTAAAAACATATGATACAAGTATTGAAGACCACAAATTTACACCACTACAACAACGATATTTAACACCATAATTTTACCAACCAAGGCATAATCATGCATTTCATTAGGGGTGGACATGGTTCAATTCATGATGAAAACTGAATCGAACCAAACTGAAGTGTTTGTTAAATTTAAAATAACTGAACTGTTTGCATTTCGAATTGAACTGAACTTTTTCAAACCGAACTGAACTGTTCCGAACTGTTGTTATTGATATCTTTGAAAAAAATATGAAAAAACAAACAAAATTGAATTTTAGATATCGAATTGAACCGAACTGTTCCGAACTGAACTGAATTGTTTCGAATCGAACTGAACTGTTTTTGACCGAGCTGAACTGTTTTAGTTCAGTTTCAGAACTGTTAGTAATGGTTCAATTTTTTTTATTCAGTTTAGTTCAGCAGTTCAGTTTGGTTTTTTGGTTTTTTTTTTCCACCCCTACATTTCATAGATTCATAGTCTAAACAATTGACCATATCCTTATTAGAACATCCACTAGTATAATGGAAAATTGTCTCTAAATACAGAAACCCTAGTTGTCAACAAAACCATAACAACCAATTTACTTCAACACTCTCCCCCATTTCACACAACAATTGTTCTATATGCATAATATTTACAAACTATGGATAGACATGAGCAATTATTGATACCTTTGAAAAAAAAATGAAAAAACAAACAAAATCGAATTTTAGTTATCGAACTGAACTGTTTTGAACCGAACTGAACTGTTTCAGTTCAGTTTCAGAACTGTTAGTAAATGTTCAGTTTTTTTTTTGGTTTAGTTCAGCAGTTCAGTTCGGTTTTTTGGTTTTTTTGCCCACCCTTACATTTCATAGATTCATAGTCTAAACAAATGACCATATCCTTATAGAACATCCACGGGTATAATGGAAAATTGTCTTGAAATACATAAACTCTAGTTGACAACAAAACCATAACAACCAATTTACTTCAACACTCTCCCCCATTTCACACAACAATTGTTCTCTATGCATAATATTTACAAACTTTGGATAGACATGAGCAATTTGAAATTTTACAACAATTTAGATTATATTTACTGAAATATGGATCAAGTTATATTTTCCGAGCAAGTGGTCATTTCGGAAAGAAAAAAAAATATAGGGCGCGTAAGAAATGTATAAGGTGGAAAAATTAATAGCCTAAAAAAGGTCTTATTGTTGGATTATAGAATAACTGATCCAATATAATTCCAACGTAGCCCATTGCAATATATCTGAAGTGGGCTTCCAAAGCAATACATTCTTGTGAAAATATTATCTTGTACCACCTACAATTATATCCTCACCCATATATTTTGACTAAACTGTTCATTTTGCCCTCACATACACACACACACACACATATATATATATTTAGGTTTTGCTAGAAGACACCTTTTATGAAGGTATTTTTTAGCAAGTTATCCTATAAACATTTGTTAAAAGACACCAACTAATTTTTATGAAGGTGTCTTTTAACAAGTTATAACTAAAAAGTTGATAATCACCCCTTGAAGTGTGGATTGCTAAAAGACACCTTCATGGATATCTTCTAACAAAACCCTAAATTAAAATTGCTCAATTTTTTACTTTTTCTAAAACATCTTCTAAGTTATTCGATTCATAATTTTCTACCAGAAAATTCATACAAAGTGTTCCGGTTCACTTATTTTTACCAGAACATTTATCCAATAATTTTCGAGTTTGTTGTCATTGTTGGATAACTCACAACAATATTTCAGGTGTAGTATTTTTATTAAAAAAAAACACTCAAACGTCTGTTTAGCAAAATTTTCATAGAAATATGCCGACAAAAAGAACTTCTTTGTGCATTTGATTGGGCTACATGAAAAACTAACACATAAAATTTGTATATATTATAAAATGCAAAAAATTACCTCAGTCAAATATGTCGATAAAAATTGATGTATTTAGTTTATAATATAGACAAAATAAGGCAATCAAAGAAGAGGCACCAATGAAATCAAACATGAAAATCAACAAAGTGAGAAACAATCAAAGAGTGAGTAACAATGAAAGAGAATAAGGCAATCAAAAAGAGGAATCAAACATTCCAACAAAGAGAGCTCAACCAAGAATCAATGAAAAATAGAAAATAAAATAAAATCATAGTAACCAACAAAGAGAAGCTAGTTCTGATACCATACTAAATGAGTTGAATATCATCCCAAAAGCTAGATCAAAGGACATTAAGAGTGTCCGAACACGTTTACATTTACACATTTAAAAGTTCAAGAACCTAAGTAATGTAGGACTCCAAACAAATTTGAGAAAACTTTCAATGCCCGCCATCTTGCTTAGCATGACCTGAATACAATTTCCACATTGCTATCCTTAACTCTGATACTATATTAACAATATAGAGAATAACAAAGACAACTAAGGTTTTCATAGAATAAACGAACATCATAATACAAAATGTTACTTTGCAAATATATAGTGAAATATAAATAGTTTAAGCTACCCTTAACTCAATTACAATCAAAAGCCCAATAACTTATTATATAACTAACTTCAAGTAAAATGTTGAGTAAAAAAAATTATTAAAAAAATAAGGAAATATTAACGAAAGCTTTCGAAGAACTCTTTAAGGATAATTAGTGGTAAATATTTTGAAAATACGTGTATTCGATGCATTGTAAATCGAAATATTTGACTTTTTAAAAAATAATTACTTATTTTAGAATAATACTTAGACGAGTGTCCGTTAGCAAGACTAGAAAAAACAAGCCATCGAAAGTTGGATCGGAAGAACTAAACTCGCACAATATAATGTTCAAATCTCTAAGGGATACACTTCGTACCGATAGTGCTATTGACTTTTTAAAAAATAATTACTTATTTTAGAATAATATTTAAACGAGTGTCCCTAGACACAACACTCGTTAGCAAGACTAGAAAAAAAAAGTCATCGAAAGTTGAATTGGAAGAACTAAACTCGCAAAATATAATGTTCAAATCTCTAAGGGATACACTTGATACCGATAGTGCTATTAGACTAAAAAGCCTATTGTGGATTGATGGATCAATGTAAGGCCGTAAGGGAGAAAAAGGAGGAATCCGAAACATAAAGTTAAGGGAGATTTTAATTAATTTTGTATGAACTAAAGTTGAACCGTGATATCAAAATCCCAACCGTGTATTAATCAGCTGAAATCTTACCAAGTAGCAACTCGTCCATGTCACAAAAATCAATCATATTGATTATGTTTGACCCTCACTTGGTGCACACGGTGTATGTCTTGTGGGGAAAGGGATTGTTAAAGATAAGAACGTGTGTTAAAGTTAAATTAAATAGAGGGACAACAAGAAGCCCATGGGAGGTATTGAGAAAAATCAATCCCTCAAGCACTTTGGAAAAGCATAAACGAATTTATGGGAAAAGTGATAACAATAGGTGTTATTGAAAAGCATATGGTATGGAGGGTAGGGTTAGTAACTTAAACTTTATTTATAAATTATAAGGACCATAACACTTTGTCTTTGAGATAGAGAAACATCGACTACCTCTATGAAAATCTATTCATTAATTAATGGGAATCCACCTCCACGACAAAGATATGCACGATATAGACTGATTGCTACAAAATTTTAACGGGCACATTATCAATATCTCACATCAATGGTTATTACTGACTTGTAATTTGGGCTAGTCAATCCTAAGCAATATTGTTATCATGTGACTATGTGACTTTTCTTTGGAAGAAATTTTTCTCACCTCCAAATCACTTGGAATGTGTATAAATCAAGAGTTTTTATACAAATGTGTAGTGTATTTCTAAAATCACGTGTATTTTTCTTTTTCAGATATATAGAAGCTTGTAAAATTAAAATTTAGATTGGATATATAGCCAAAATCCCGTCTATTCATTTAGCAGAGACATTGATGGTCATTGGATCAAGATCACACAATTTAGTATTTTAAATTAAAAATAAGTAAAGTATACATTTTTCTATACGGTTTAATCTTGATTAACCATTATCGATATGCACAAAGTTTTGACAACATGCAATCAAAATTCATAAAATTGCTCGATTTTCTCTTTGACATACAGCAACTTGAAACATGTGTTAACAGGCTCTTTATTTAATACTTTTGTTTCTCTATTTGAAGCTAGGCAAAGAAAACTACCATGTATGGTAACATTAATACATAGTATAAGGATAGATTTTTCTTGCCCATGGCCCCATGTTTTCAAAGGAATTCACTCCAAAGGTTGAAGTCCCTTAAAGAATGGATGAATGCAGAGCACCAATACCAAACACATCTTTGCTTCATCCACCAATCAAACAAGATGGAACACTTAAAAAAAAAGTGTGTTTTCAATAGATAGTGAATTTCAAACAAAAAAAGATTCTGAATGATTGAGATACTAGAAGTTAGACTGCTATTTTGAAAGAGACAGTTCAAAGTTAAAATGGATTTTATCAATAGATTTAGATTACATGGAAAAAGCAAAAAAGCAAAAACATCTGTGATATGCATAATAGAAGGAGGAAAGTGACATTCATGGACTTTTATTAAAAAAAAGATAGTGCTAATGAACATGGATGAGGCCATATGACCTGTACCAGGTGACCCACATAGTTTGAAGATTTAGTCTAATGTGCACGCAAGTAAGTAAATAAGCATGCAACATTCGCAAATTTGTTTTATAACATTAGATCAATAATTCATGGATATAGGTTTAATTCAATGGTAGAAACAAATAATTTAATATGGGTAAAAAACATCAAAAGATTTTATAAATAAGGATGGATGGGTACATGTTTTACAGCCTTGGATGGAGGATGGATGACTTTATGTGGTACCCTTCATAGGCATGGAAATTCTTGTGCTAAAAATGTTTTATTTTTCCTTAGCAAGAAAACTACTATTAGATCTTTTTTCAGTCTGACAATGCTGTCTAACCAAAAAAAAACAAGTTTCAACCTTAGTCCTACTATCTACCTTATGTATCAGTATCATGATAATTAATAATTAATGCTGTCAGCTTTATTCAACATAAAAATTTTCACACATATAAACACACTCAACTTCTTGATTAGTAGTACTATTTAACTTGTTCTAATGTGTACTAATTATTAAGATGAAAATAATTAGGTAACCACGTGATCGTGATGTATGTATGAGTATGATACAGCTTTTAAAGTTAATGAATAGTTGATGAAATTGATGTATGATATGACCAATTAATCATATTGATGCTACGTATCATCAAGCAAGGAAAAGTCTACCAAATTTCTATAACCAGTCTTTTCCTTTCTTTCAATTTGACTCATTACCTTCACTGAAAGCTTCATGGTTTTAGGAAATTGATACTAATCCTGCAATGGAATGATGGATTGTTCAGTAATGACAAACATATATATCAAATAATGTGGGATACTTACATGTTTGGTTTGATTATGATAATTGATTGATTAAGCATCATTAATTTGCATCCAATAATACAATTTTTATTTTTTACTGTTTTGGATTTGAAAATACGAAAAAGGTGAGGTAAGAGAACTTGAAAAAGTAGAGACATAGTGTGTGATAAGTAGCATGGAGAGGACAAGTAGTGAACCACAGAGGCAAACGATTTTGAGCTATTTGTTCACAAACACCATTTCATTTGAGCTTACTATTCTTGTCTAAAACTTAACTTAACTCTCATTATCTCTACAATGGTAAGGTTCATCTCACTCATTTTTCTAAAACCTTGTTTCTATACATATAGTTGATGAGTTTCAAATCTTGTAATACAGGCAGATCAAGAGGAAACTGAAGAACTCAAGCTTCTCGCTGAATGGAAGAGAAAGAAAGGTGGATTCAGGGCTTCTATGTTTATTTTTGGTATGCAAAAGAAAAAACTACACTCTTTGTTGGTTCTGTTTTTTGCTGATTTGAATTTGAATTTGATGTAAACTATGTTTTTGTTTGTTGATGTAGTGTTGTCAGCATTGGACAACATGGGTTTTGTGGCAAACATGGTTAGCTTAGTTCTATATTTTTATGGAGTGATGCACTTTGATCTACCAAGTTCTGCCAATACTCTCACAAACTTCATGGGATCAACTTTCTTGCTTTCCCTTGTTGGTGGCTTCATTTCAGATACTTACTTGAATAGATTCACCACTTGCTTGCTTTTTGGATCTCTAGAAGTTCTGGTAAGTCTTAAACTATTGATCATGTTGACACCATATCAGAATTGTCGGTGTTAAGGAGATTCTAAAAGGTTTAGTTTGTAGTAAGCTAGTATTTTATTTTTTATTTGATTTAACATTTGTAGGCTTTGGCATTGGTTACTTTTCAAGCTGCTTCAGATCATTTACATCCAAATGCATGTGGGAAAGCAAGTTGTGTGAAAGGTGGAATAGGATTCATGTTTTACACATCATTGACTTTGTTGGCATTGGGAATAGGAGGGGTAAGAGGATCTATGACTGCATTTGGTGCTGACCAATTTGAAGAAAAGGATCCAAATGAGGAAAAAGCACTTGCAAGTTTTTTCAATTGGCTTTTGCTTAGTTCAACACTTGGAGCAATTACAGGTGTTACTGGTGTTGTTTGGGTTAGTACACAAAGAGCTTGGCATTGGGGATTTTTCATAATAACTATAGCTTCTTCTATTGGCTTTGTCACACTTGCTCTTGGTAAGCCTTTCTATAGAATCAAAATTCCAGGAGATAGCCCCACAATCAGAATTGCTCAGGTCTATTCTCAATCTCTATTTCATTTTTCTTCTTTGAAAAATGAATTAATAATTAATTATTCATTAATCTATCATGAATTCAATGTGTTTAGTCCACTTAATATTTTTTAGTCATTGTAGACTTTTGTGGTCCTGGATTCTCTCTTGTAAAAGTACCATGCATTAATTAATTAATTAATTAAATTCAACCATTGATTTAAGATTAAATGAATGTTAATAAGGTCAATATCTGCTAGTTGCCAGTACTATATCACACACTTACATTAGGGAATCTATTTCTCTTTTTAGTACTCCAAACTATGATACTGCATGGTTTTTTAATCTCTAGGTTTTACTAAACTTTTGTAATTTATAAGAACTTAATTTACTTAAAGTGAGTAGAAGAACTAAAAAAATTGAGATAATTACAGAGATTGAAAATATATTTGACCTTAATCCATTTTTTTATGTTAAAAACATAACATGTTTTATTGAGTACAGGTTATTGTTGTGGCATTTAAAAACCGAAAGCTGTCACTGCCAGAGTCACACGAAGAACTATATGAAATAAGTGACAAAGATGCAACAGTGGAGAAAATAGTTCACACAAAACAAATGAGGTGACCTTCCAATCTTCCTTCATTCATACTCAAATCAAAGTTGCATACACAAACCAAAACTAATAATTGTATTTGTCCTGCAAATTGATAAGACAATTAAAATAAATAATGGTCCAGCAAATTGGCATGTTATGTTAGGATTCTTTTTCATGTACATCGTAGTAGGTAAGGCCAAGGACATTGGACCCACTACTACAAATCTACAGAAGAAAATGGATGAAAATTGAAAAATACTAAATATCTATGCCGTGTATAAATTGCTAAACACAAGATAAAAGTAATAAAAGTTTTCTGACATAACCAAGAGGTGATGATAAAGAACAGTACTTGCTTGGTGTAATCAATGTTGTGTTTTTTTGTTTTTATATCCCTGAAAAATATGCAACTTTAGGGAATAGCATAGCACCACCTTTGTAGCTTCGTTTTTTGTTTGAATCGATTAGTATAAAATATCTGTCACTTTCATTTTTCAGGAAATCATTTTACATATCTAAAATTGATTTTGAAGTGCTTCTCTAAATGTGCACATCTAAAATTATTTCATTCAAAACTAATCTTCAATCAAACTAGCCAAACTCATTTAATTTAATTCAATAATAGTCTTCCTATGTAAAGGGATTGCCCTCTATTTTTACAACATACATGTTAAAAAGAAATGGTTTGTTGAATCAGGTTTCTAGATAAAGCAGCAATTCCCCAAGAATACATAAAACCCCAACCATGGAAAGTGTGCACAGTGACACAAGTTGAAGAAGTGAAAATCCTAACAAGAATGTTACCAATAGTAGCTAGCACGATCATAATGAACACTTGTTTAGCACAGCTTCAAACATTCTCAGTACAACAAGGGAATGTAATGAACCTTAAACTTGGTTCATTTACTGTTCCAGCATCATCAATTCCTGTCATCCCTCTTATTTTCATAAGCATTTTGGTTCCAATTTATGAACTTTTCTTTGTTCCATTTGCAAGAAAAATCACCAACCACCCTTCAGGAATCACACAACTCCAAAGGGTAGGTGTTGGATTAGTACTTTCAGTTATATCAATGACAGTGGCTGGGATAGTAGAAGTGAAAAGAAGGGACCAAAGTAGAAAAGATCCATCTAACCCCATAAGCCTATTTTGGCTTTCATTCCAGTATGGCATTTTTGGTATTGCTGACATGTTCACACTTGTGGGACTCTTGGAATTTTTTTATAGGGAATCACCTTCAAGTATGAAATCATTGTCAACATCTTTCACATGGTTATCAATGTCTATTGGTTATTTCCTGAGCACTGTTTTTGTCAATTTGATTAATGTTGTTACCAAAAGGATCACTCCAAGTAAACAAGGTTGGTTACATGGGTTTGATTTGAATCAAAGTAATTTGAACCTGTTCTATTGGTTCCTAGCTATACTTAGTTGTCTTAATTTTTTCAACTACCTTTATTGGGCCTCACGGTATAAGTACAAATCTGAAGACCAAAATTCAAGCCCAATAGGTTTGAAGAGTTTGCATGAAATGCCTCTCAAAATGATTGGTGGGACAAAACAAAATTGGGAAGGTAGCATTGGTGGACACACACAAGATTGAAGATATTGGAAGCATAGGGTGGAGACAAGAATGGAATGGATCAGTGGATGTTTTGGACTGATTATACTGAATAGAATAACCATGAGATTACTACTATGTACTAAGCTTTTGATAGTGGTTGATGTGTGTTTTATAGTACATGTGTGCTTGTATGATTGGTTTGCTATTGTTGGCTCTGGCTTGATGTTGATCTTGTGTTCAGATTTTAAAGGCCTTCTTTTTTGACTTGTTCTTATAGTTATTATAAGGTAATTAAGTTGATTCACCTTGATTTGTAATTGGCTGTTAAGTAATGTTAAATAGTAAGCACTACTTCATATAAATACGATTTTGCTCTAGCAAAAGGATGTAACAAGTAACAACATACACCGCTGTTTAAGAGCAATTCACTAGCTCATTCTTTCTCATCTCATTATACTTATCTTGTTCACGCAATATTTTTTGGCTTAATTGTTATTTTAATCCCTTAACTAATTTTTTGGTATCGCTTTGGTCCCATAACTAAAAAAAGATCCATTTTGGTATTTTAACTTTTGCTCCGTTACATGTTTTGGTCATTTCCGTTAATTTTATTCAAAAAAATGTTACGGTTTATTTTCTTCATCTTCTCCATCTCAATCCTTCATCTCCTTCAACTATTTCTGAAAAATAGGAAGAACAACAACAATAGCATCAACTAAATTAAGCAGCAACAACAACAATTTTGGTATCATCATCATCATCATGAAGTAGCCCATAAATCCTCTCATACAACAACAAAATCAAATAGTAGCAACAACATCAAACAACAACAATTTCGGCATCATCATCATCCTCTCATACAAAAAAAAATCATAAA
>Ga0228711_1000018_pt1 | contig 113630 bp, 60 predicted proteins | sample MedpolnodulmetaG_2_FD_177996 | JGI IMG/M metagenome (GOLD analysis project Ga0228711, IMG submission 177996) | Root nodule microbial communities from Medicago polymorpha collected in Santa Monica, California, United States - brown nodules | ecosystem: Host-associated > Plants > Roots > Nodule...
AAAAAAAAAGAGTATGTATTGAAAATTGTGATAGAGAGTGTGTTGTAATCATTTCTATTCAATGAGTCTTTAAAATTCATAAAATCTTTTGAAATCTTATAAATCCTTTAAAATCTTATGATGCAAATCCATTGAAATCCAAATTGAAAATCTTGATAGTCTTTTAAAATCATGAAAGTCGTTAAAATCATACAAAATCTTTTAAAATCTTGGAGACTTTTTTAAGCAAAAAATGTCCTTTAAAATCCTAATCCAATACACCCCCTAATTTTGTTTTTTAATTTTCCGAAGACAGTAATTATTTTTCTTGCATTTCGGGTAATACAACTTGAGTTGTTAAATATTCTTTTGCTTTGTTAATTGGAATTTTTGGTTTGCCCGGGCTCAATCGATACTTATTTTATACTAGGTCCAACCCAATAACTCATTAACCCACTTAAAAAAAATAAAAAAAAATTGGACAAACTCAAATATTTTTCACACGCGCACAACAAAAGTCACTTGATGATGTTGATATTATTCGAACATTCACCGCAAAGAGGTCTCGGAAAGGTCATTTACCTCCTAATTTTATTTAGCACACTATTGATAGGTTATATTTCATCTCTCTTATTTCAAATTGTACTTTTGTTGACAAAATGACGGACCTCTTTTTATTTCGATTTATGACTATTTATCTGTATTATGACTATTTTAAATAATAACATAAATAATATCAAAATAGTTGGTTTTTTCTTTTCCATTTATACTCTATAGCAAATTTCGTTATAAGAATACCCTATTTTTGGTATTATTAAAAAATATAAGAATTTACATTATATGATATTATATTTGTTACATTCTTGATGTTATTGAAAAAGATATGTTTAGTTTTTTTAATAAGAAAAAGATATGCATAGTTTGTTACAATATAAATGTGCAAAATATATATAAGTATAATATTTTTAGGCATTTATACTTGTACTTTTAATTAAAACCAAAATTTTATAAAAATAATTATACGCATTATGCAACACTAAAATAAAATTATACGCATTAGCGTAACAAAATAACAAACAGACGGACATAAATTATTACTCTAAACGCTAATGTGTGTGCGTGTATATTTCATAAAAAAATATCGTTTATAATTTTTAAAGGTTAGCGTAATGAAAAGAGCGGAAAAACGGACACATGAGTGTCTGTCTTTTCGCTAGTATATATTATGTCACATGTGAACTTACGATAAAATTTTTACCCAGGTTCTATAAAGTTCTTGGCTCCGCCACTGCTCATTCTTTACTTGCTTAATGGTCATACATACATACACCGAGATATTTTGTTGTTTAACTATAGCCTTTTTCAAGTCATCCTATGAATTTCTCTCAAAAAAAAAAGTCATCCTATGAATTATATAATATCTTTGTTAAACCACTTTGAACTTTCATGCATAACCTTTTTACTTTCGGTGACAAACCACACAATAATATGATTTAGACCTTCAGAAATGTTTTGATATTTTTTAACCTCTATAGAGTTAGATAGAAGAATTGAAATGTTTCTTGTAGGTTTGAAATTAAGTTGAAGGTTGCTTTTGAAATTAACAACATTCTAAATCGGGGGCCGGTGGGTTACACGAGAATCAGGAGACAAAGTCTCTCAAAAAGAAAGAAACATGAAGGAAAAAGACCACAAAATTCAAATATAGGTCCTTTCACAAAAAATTATTATTATGATTCTCTTTCTACTTATTCTAAATTGATATGGCACACTTGCTTGGTAACAATGGAAATGCATAAATAAATTTTAAAAAATAAGTAGTAGTGAACACCTAACTCCAAATTTTACACTATTTTTTCTAAATATATCCACCATTTACCTAACTAAGTTATAACCATCAAAAGTCATTGAAAAATGTGTGTTTCAAGAACTCTATTGTCTTGGCCATTTTCTTGAAACAAATAACAAACTAGAAACTATTATGTATTTATTGGATTGAGATTTAAAAATGAGGCACAATGAATTTTACACGTACTTAGCTTCTTAAAATTTGTCCTACAAAATGTAAATCTGGAAAACTATCTTAAAAGGAAATGCAATCAAAGTTAATAAGTTAATAACTTTTCAAAGAATCATACCTAGTTAAATTAACATGATTTGATTCATTCTAAAACGCTAACTACCCTAGTTTGGATTTTCTAGTGTGGCCATCCAAATGCCGCACTCATGAAGAAAAAAAACTCAAAAGTTGATATATTTTACCGAGATCAAAAATATATTTAATATTAATATAATAATAGTAATAAAAATAATTTTCTATTGACTTAGATAGACTGATCTGGTAAACCTAAAAAATTGTTTCTATGGCCCGTGACCTAGGCATGGCAACGGGGCGGATCAGGACGGGTTTAAGCATCAATTTTAATTGGACCAACATAACCAAAAAAACAAAATGAATCAAATCATTTGACATAACCAAGAAATAAAATAAATAATAGAAAACATACATCGATGTATATCATCCAAGTTATTGCAATTTTTGTGTGTTAACCCTCCAAAACTAAAAGAAAATTGCACTTCAAAATTATAAGGTGTACAAGCAGGAAAAAAAGTAATTTTTGATAAAAGATTATTTGTTCATAGATCAAACACACGTTAGTTCATTAACCATGTGAATCAAATATCTTGGTTAAAAGAAAATGCAGTGAGCTCTTGTTAATTGGATTAATGTATAATATTTCAAAAAGGAAATCAGTATTATTAATAAGAAATTACTTTATAATAATTATTGTTTTCCGTGTATTATATTTTACTAAGTATTATATTTTTTGAAGAATTATCTTTTTTCAATATACTATATTATTATCTCTATTAATATATTCCATAAAAAAATATTAATATATTACTTTATACATTTTCTCCTCTAGTCAAAACTACCTAATTAAATGAGCAGCCGATTCTAGTCACTATATGTGTAGTTGAACCTTGCATAAGAACAATACAACCCACATATCAAAATAGTGCAAAAGAGAAAAGAAAGAAGGAAAATGGAGAGTGAAAGTGAGATCCCAATTTTGGATTTCCGTAGGAGTAGTGGAGTGACATTAGAAGAAGGGAGTGAAGGGTGGAAAGAAATGAGCAAGAAAGTGAGAGAAGCATTTGAGAGTCGAGGTTGCTTCCTCTTAATATGTGATGAAATCTCAAAGGAATTATGTGGAGAATTGTTCACAGGCATGAAATCTTTGTTTGATCTGCCTGAGGACACCAAGGAGAAGTTTGTTAGTCCAAAGCTTTATAGGGGTTACATCAACAAAAGCTATGCCATTCCCAATTCTCAAAGCTTTGGGATTGATAGTGATCTTGATCATGATTCGGCTCATCAAGATTTCATTAACCTCATGTGGCCTCAAGGAAATCCAATTTTTAGGTAACTAATAATTTTGTATTTTATTATTGTACAAACACTCACACACACATATTAACTTTTGATTTATATTGGATACAATAGGACCTAGATCGCCTACTGTAAATACTTCACACAGTAGCTAATCTAAACAGTAGAAAAGTGATTTTACAATTCATATTTTTTTATCTGATTTCCACACAGTTTGATCTCAGCCACCGATTAAAGATCGGACTGTTGAGATATGTTACAGCAGAACACTGTTACAACACCAAATCCCGTTTTAATACAATGTACTTTAGTAATTTTTGTTTCGGATTATTTTATGTTTTGGTAATGAAATTGGGCATAATATGTTACATATACACAGTGAGGCACTAAGTTCGATGTACTCAAAAACACGGGAATTAAGCTCGCTTATTCTAAAGATGGTTGTGGAGGGATTTGACCTTCCACAACATTACAACTTGGATGTTGAGGAGTTGGGTAGCACCAATAATACACGATTGACTAGGTACCAACATCCTGAAGAAAACAAGGACACTGAGATTGCTTTTGTACCTCACACCGACATTGGCACCATAACCTTCATATGCGAAAATGAAGTCCAAGGCCTGCAGGTGTTATCTAAAACTGGGAATTGGGTTGATGTAAATATTCCTCCGAATGGCTTTGTAGTAATTTGTGGCGACACGTTGAAGGTAATCTCTCATGATATGTAATTGCATTTCTTTTAACTGTATTGCCCATTTCAGTTATTTCATTTACAATTTTTCTCATTCTCTATTAAATTATAAAAAAATTGTGAAGGTATTTATTAATTAAAATGAAATTAATTAGCATTTCATAATTGCCATTGACCTTAAAGGGATTTGAACAATCCACCTCGAGGATAATTGTCATTGACTTTAAGGGGATTTGAACTATCTACTCAAGGATAATTGTCATTGACCTTAACCCATTTGGGGTAGGCAAATTGGTTGGCTTGGGATCTTGAAGTTTGCTCCTCCAAAGGTTTCAGGTTCGATTCCCTCTGGTGTCAATTTCGGTGGGCTAAGTTCATACAGAGATTGTTCTAGCTTTAAACGGGGCCCCGCAAGTGGGCGGTGGGATTAGTCCCCTCGAATTAGTCGATTCTTGGATCAGATATCGAGTTTTTTTTTTAAAAAAATTGCCATTGACCTTAAGGGGATTTGACCAAGCTCTTATAACTGAGATAACACAATGTCATTCTTTCAGCAATCAATTTATTTTTAAAATTGAAAAATAATTTGTAATCAACACTTTAAATGTGATGTCAAGTTTTATATTAGCTCTTGTATTTCTGGAGTCTTGACATTTGATTTGTTGTCAGCCTTTTGTTAATGAATTTGTCTTTAACGTCAAAAAAAAAAGTTTTATATTAGCTCTTTTTTCCTTCTAATTTTAGCGTTCATTTATATTATTTTATTTATAATTTTGTTCTTTAACTAATCAAATAACTTTTTTCCCCTAAGAAAAGTAACTTATTTTTTGAAATAATTTCATACCATATTATAATTTTCATTGCAAATGTGTATTTTAATTTTTTTATGGTTAGTGGCAAGTCATTTAAACCAAATTTAAATTCTTGTAAGTATTTATAAATAGGTATAATTAATTTAATCATGATGAATACAATTATTGATATATAGGCATGGAGTAATGGAAGATTTCAGGCAATCACACACAGAGTGGTGACAAGGGGAGATAAAGAGAGATTTGTATATGTTCTTTTCACAATGCCAAAGGATAGTACGGTCATTAAGGCACCCTCTGAGTTGGTGGATGAGGAAAATTACCCTCTTCGTTATCAGTCGTTCAAGTATGGGGACTACATACATTATCAATATTCAACTAGAACAGAAAAGGAACGACTAGAAAGTTATGCTGAAATTTGATCCATCATTATGTAATGAAAGACAATATCCCTTTATGTAATAAAGCATAGTAATTAGACTATATTTTGCAATAAATTAGGATCAATCAAATAATATGTATTGTATTCATATAATACAAACTTATTTATGTTCTTGCGTGTTAAACTCTTCTTTTTTATATTATAATAATGCGGTAAAGGTAGGTAATAACGCGTCTATCTACTTTTTTTCTTCTTCAATCTATCAGTTTCTATTTTCTCTTTTTATTAAGGAAAGTACAACAACATAAAAGTTTTATCCCATTAAATGGGGTCGATTATATGAATCAAATAATATCATAGTGTTCTATCAAAATACATGTCTTTCTATAACTTATGAATCAAATAATGGACTCTATCATATGCCTTCTTCAAATCAATGAAAACTAAGTGCAGCTCGTTTTGATTCATTGGATATCGTTCCATCACACGTCGTAGTAAGTATATTGCTTCTATTGTCGACCTCCCAGGCATAAATCAAAATTGGTTTTTCTTTTCTAGTGGTTGATTTGGTTGATTTGTTAGAGTAGAGAGAGAAATTGTGTGGTTTATATTTGGTTGAGTTTGAAAGTGAATGGTTTGATTAGTTTATGTTTCAGTATATGTAACAACATAACAACAATTAACTACCGTTCATAAGCAAACGATAATCAACTACCGATTAGTCATGAACAATAGTTAATTGTTATTGGAGGTATTTTTGATAGTTCAATGTGCTTATAAGTAAATGGTAAGTGCCTAAAGAGCAACTTCCAAATAAGTTTGACTCTATTAAGTCCATTCACATAAGGCCCATGCTGGTTTTGTTTCAATATTACGAAAATTGCTTTTCTCACATGTGGAATTGCTTAAAAACACATGAAATTTATGCATTTGACCCCATAAAAAAACACCAAAAAATTGAAGAAAGATTGCTAGAAGATTTCTACACACATTTGACGTTAAGAAACAGGCACCGTGTGTAGATCTGAGAGTAGAAAAAGATGAAGACATGTGAAAACAGTTTATTCTCCTCAAGTTATTCATGACGACACCGACATAGAAATTATGTTTAGACCGATGGTTGAAAATAATGTGTTATATCTATGTGTTCGTTCCAACTGAAGCTGCCCAGATTGCGAGTAGAGATTTGATGTCATTTCATGAGCTTTTAACTTTATTTGTGTATTGTTGTGTAATGTGTTGTTTAGTGCTTCACTTTTGTTGAATTTCAATCATTCGTGTAATGTTCACATAATGCGAAATTGTTTTCATGTTAATGAGTAATGGAAAATTATGTAATATTGTTGTTTATGACTTGGTATAGTTATCTTAACACTGCTTGCTTAATCGACAATAACAATAGTTAACTACCGTTGAAGATGCAAACTTCAATTAACTACGATCATCGAACGGTAGTTAATTGCAATTGGGGATAAAACGGTAAAATCCATGTAACATTTTTTCTAAGTTGGAAACAACAATTTTCCAAGAAGTTTGTTTGACTCTCCTTCCAAATCGTGACGTATTAACGTGAATTTCGTTACAAGCTACAACTTCCAACGTCGTATTTTGTCCTACAATCATGGGATCATCATCATATCATAAACAGATTGATTTCTATAGTTTTATTATTTAAATGTCAGACCCTCTTAAACCCTAAACCTAACTCAGTTTCTTCTCATCTCGCGACGTGCAAAGCAACCGCCACAGCCACTGTCACTGACCAGTAAATTCATCTCCCTTTCTCTCTCTTTCCTTAAATTTTTTAATCGCTTTGTTTTTGAGTATGTGTTTTATGTGTTACTGGGTATTTTCTTGTTGTTGATAATGATTTTGTCGCTGTTGAACTTATTTTCTCAATATAAATGTGATTCATGTGTTGAATTTGATTCCGTCGCATGAAAATATTGATTTTTTTTTTGGTTTAAAGTTTAAATTTTTTGATATACAATTTGAAAAACAGTGGCACCCCAAACTTTTTCTTCAAGCTCTTCCACTAGTTGGTTGTATATAAAAGCAACTCATCAGGGTTTAGGCTTTAGGGGAACCTACAAAGGACACTATTCGGATTAGGCGTGTTCCGTTGTCGGACACGCCTCGGTGTCTACCGACACATATGATTATACTGAATTATGAGATTTTCTTAAATTATTAGTGGTGTTACTGTTTGTTTCGTGTCCGGTGTCTGTGTCCATGTCCACCTTTCGTAGAGGGGAACTATAGAAGAACAGTTTAATTGCAGGGTCCTCATCGCATATGGTCTAATTGACAATTTATTTCTTTTTATTTTATAGTTCAAACGTTTGTAATGAGCGTCCTCCTTGCTCTGGTACGCCAATATCTGCAATCCTACCAAATTTGGGCGTTCCAAGATCAAATTACTCGAATTTGGTACCCTGTGAATTGGTTCGCGAACCTAGTGCAGTGAATTATGTTACTGTCTAATAAACCACCAGAAATCAACAACTTTTCGACTTCTTTTTGAAGTTCAATGCTTATTGGCTATTGAATCTTTTGGATTGTTTGAGGAAAAAAGATTATATTTTTAGTCTTACGATTTTTTTCAATTTGAAGCTCTGTTGTGCTTGTAATCCTGTGCCTGATCACTCGTTCCTTAAGCTGCTTGATGAGTTCTACATCCATCGCATTTCAATCCTTGAAAATTTTACATATTGGTTAGGATCTATGTAGCACAGACGCTATGTGTATTTTGAGTGTCCAACACCTACATGATAAACACTTGTGGTTACATACAATCACTTCCATTTTCATAAATTCTTGCTAGAGTCTACATGTCGATGTCAATGTTGTGTCTGTACTAGTGCTTCATAAGGTAGGATAGCCAGCTAGAAGATTATGTTTGTAAATAATTGCAATGACAAGTAGCCAATGGGGGGCTAGTGTTCGGTATCAGAATGTCTTATTTCCTCGTTGGTAATATATTCTGCAATGCAGTTTATTAAGCAGATTTTAGACACATTCTAATTAATCTTCAATGAACTTGTCATTCACAATCCTTAAAAGTTTTCAAAAATACTAAATTACCAGTTCTTTAAGCAGTCACCTAAGTGTTGGCTAAATTTTAAGGAAACGAATACCAAAATAAACCAAGGGAATGATAATGGGTCGAATATTCCCTGAATTGTCACAAAATGCGTCCGTTGTCTGAGCTGGAATCTCTAAAGTTGTAGATTGCATGAGGGTGTTTTTCAGCTCCACTCTGGTTTCACAGAACCCAACAAACAACACTGTTAACCTCATTTCATACGAGGAACTCATTATGTCCTGTCATGGTTCTGTCCAACTGATGTTTTGTCAAAGATATCGACACTTAGTTGGTCATCCTCAAGTAGATTAGTTTTCATTTTTCGTTGGCTTTATCCATACCTTTCTTATTCCCCCCACTTTTCTTAAGATCATGATGCATTTGGATGTAAAAAGCACTATCACAACAAATAATGAAATCGGATTGTTTTCCTTACCTCTCATCTTATTGGTTGTTGAATCTTTTCGTTTGTTTGAGGAAAAGGGATTACATGTTTTTCCTAGGATTTTTTTGTTTTTGGATTTGAGGCTCTGTTATGCTTGTAACCCAATCTGTTATTTGGTGCCTATTGGTTTTCTAGTTCTATGGATGGCTTTGTTTTTTTATTTGATTGGTTTTATTAGATCTGTCTATGCATTAGTGGCTTGGTCTAGTACCCAATGAGGTGGGCTTGGTGTTCATATTTGTTGTTGGAATGCATGTGTCACCCAACAGCTTTGCTGAGTTGCTATTTTGTACTATCTTTAATTGGTCATATCTTGTGTTCCCATTTTATTCTTAATACATTTTTTTTTTCGTTCCAAAATAAAGCAAAAAATATTGAAAGAAATTAAGGTGATAATAGTGTGTGTCTTAGTCATTACAATGATAATATGTTAGTGTTTGATTAACTGGTGCTTAGATCCTCTGAGATGCTCACCTCCTTCGCGGTTAATTGTGTGTGCTCCTTGTGAAATTTAAAGCATTTGGTCTAAAACACTATTTTTTAAAGGCTAAGCATGATTTCTCTTTCTCTTTATAGGATCGGAGGGAATACAATCATTTTTTGAGATAGTGCAAAAAAAGAAGAAAAACAAAGGAAAATGGGTATTGAGAGTGAGATCCCAATTTTGGATTTCCCAACTAGTGGAGTGATAGAAGAGAGTGAAGGATGGAAAGAAATGAGCAAGAAAGTGAGAGAAGCATTTGAGAATCATGGTTGTTTCATCGTAAGGGGTGATGAAATCTTGAATCAATCACGTGAAGAATTGTTCACGGGCATGAAATCATTGTTTGATCTACCCGAGGAGACCAAGCAGAAGTTCTTTAGCCCAAATGCTTATAGGGGGTTCACTAACAAGGGCGATCACATTCCTCATGCTGATAGCTTTGGGATTTATGATACTCTCAAGGCAGATACAGTTGATGAAGACTTTGTTAACCTCTTGTGGCCTCAAGGAAATCCAACTTTTAGGTAATTTATTTTATTTTATGACTGTGTGTGTGTGTCTATATATATATATTATGCGTCGTTTGATCCTTGTAGATGATCCCGCTTAGGCTCTCTTTTTTAAATGATGCTTAATTGTTTTTCTAAACAAATTCAAACAATTGTTATTCTCACCAAAGACAATTCCAGTAGAAGAAATTACAGAGCAATTGTTACTCCCGACCAATATCTTTTATTAGAGTCAAATTTATTTTCAATCCTGTTTTATGATTTTTATCCTCAAAAATTGAAGGTTCCCTTTGATATGAATTAAATATCGTTTAATTTACAAAAATCTGTACGATTCATGGTGGTTGTAGAACCATTGTTGACGGAGGATTGCGAACATGCCATTGAATTTGACTTTTTTTCATGTATTTTCAGTTTCCTCATGAAATGATTTAAACCGTAGGATTAATTAGTAATCACAGCTGAGGTTTTGTGCAAAGAAAAACACTTACATGTGTCAATGGATCCTATCTCTTAGTCTTACAAGACATGTGCGGTCAAAATTATACTCTTGATTTCAGCCATAACATGCATAAATATGTAACTATTTACTTTTGATTTATATTTTATATGCAACCTTTTGATTTATATTGAAAAAAGTTTACATTAGTCATCTTTGTTTCAAATTATTTTATTATTTGGTGACTTTTGATTTATATATACAGTAAGTCATTAACTTCCATGACCTCAAAAATGCGGGAACTAAGCTTGCTTGTCTTGAAGATGGTTGTGGAGAGTTTTGGCCTACCACAACGATACAACTTGGAGGTTGAACAACTGAATAGCAACAATAATACACGATTGACTAAGTACAAACTTCCTGAAGACAGCAAGGATTCTGAGATTGCTTTGGCACCTCACTCTGACAAATGCACCTTATCCCTCATATGTGATAATGGAGTCCAAGGTTTGCAGGTGTTGTCCAAAACAGGCAATTGGGTTGATGTAAATATTCCCCAAAATGGCTTTGTAGTGCAGGTTGCTGACGCATTGAAGGTAATCTTTTTTTTTTTTTGGTCAAGTAGCCTAGTGGCTAGATATTTACCTCTTAAAGGTGAATAAGGGGGTCCGAACCCGACCCCTGCATATATTATGTAATATCCCTACCAGTTGAGCTAAGCTCACGGGGACGCATTGAAGGCAATCTTCTTATCTATATAAATCTGAGATACTAAGTTTTAGTGTAATTTTTCCTTCGCCCAATCAAATGTGTTTTTTTCTTCATATAATCACAAAGTATATTTTTTTCATTGCAAATGTTGGTCCATCTTCCTCACACTATTTATGGTTAGTATCTACTCATTAATATCAGAGTTTAATTCTTGTGACAATCTTTATTAAATAGTTCTTATTTATTAATGTATAGGCATGGAGCAATGGGATATTCCAAGCATGCAATCACAGAGTGGTCACAAGGGGAGACAAAGAGAGAATTGCATTTATTCTTATGGGAATTCCAAAGGAAAATATGGTTATTGAGGTGCCTTCTGAATTGGTGAATGATGAAAATCACCCTCTCCGTTACCGGCCATTTAAGTATGAGGAGTACATACATTATCGGTATTTAAATCCAGTACAAGAGGGAGCACTTGAAAAATTTGCTGGACTTTGATCCCTCATTATGTGATGCAAATCATTTTCCTTTATGTAATGAAGTAGGGTAATTGGACTCACTTTTGCAATAGATTATGATCAATCAAATAACATGTATTGTTTTGGGGTTGGTAGAGTATCTCTTTTACTTCATCATCTTTTGTTGGCTTAGGACCCTTTATACTCTGTTTTTGACCTTTTTTTCAATAAATTTATAGATTTAATGTTAAGAAAAAGAAAATTATCAAATAGCATGTATTTTGTGGATGCGTCGGAATTATGTGAAATTATTTTTGAATAATGCTAACAACACACTTCTTAACACACAGATTTCACTCCCTCAAAAAAAAAAAACACATTTCATCACACTTTTTTTTAATAGTTGAAATTCATATAGATTCCACTAAATTATATGGTCTTGCATAAATTTGGTGGAACTCAGAGATTTGAACAAAGGAGTGTGATGAAATGTGTGTAGAGAGTGTGTTGCTAGCACTTATTAATTTTCAATTGTAGGCGTTGTATTTCAATTGGTTTGACTTATATCGAAGAGATTATATGAGAAGACGAAGTTAAATGCATTAAACCATGAAATTTTGTTAATGTGATTTGAATAACATAGGGCTGGATTCAAAAATGACATTTTTAAAAGGTGTGATTCAAATCACTTCTGAACCTGTTTTGAATCACAAAAAATCAGAAATATTAGTTCAAGCCTCTAACTGAGTTGTTTGAATCTATTTTCCAGATTTCTTATATTTAATGACAGTGCATACATGATTCGAATTATACACTTAAGAGATTCGAATCATTGGAAGCTTAACTTCATGCCCAATTCAAGCATGATTTGAATCATGTTTCAAGGAGATTTGTTTTGTTAAAACTTGTTTAAGTGCACACAAACACAAATATCGAACCAGACATTAACACGTAAGCACTAGTAATAATTTAGAAAATATTAGAGATTATATATAACCACATATAATTTTATGTCTTCTCCAAATTGACACCAACAAATGTCAAACATCAGATATGCCTTTAATCTGAATTACAGTTGTTATAAGAAAGCAACACTTCAGGGAACCTAAAAATACACGAATCATAACAGCATCTAGCTTTAATCTTTATCATGGAAACAGTATCTGGTTTTATTGTGGAAACAGTGTATTATTTGTCATCTCAATGTTGCATATTGCTCATACTTCACCATCCCAGAGTTCTTCAATGGTCCTAAAAGCACCATAGGTGTCGTTAACGAAAAAGGTACCCTTGATTAGCTTATCCTGCATGTGTAAGTTTCAATGTGTTAATTCAGGCAAGTAGATAATGAACCTTACTTACTGGTTTTACACTCTGAACTGCATTTGCCAGCAACATTTTTCTGCAATATCAAGGGCTCCTATCACAGTCTCTATGGCAATTGCAGTTCAAAATCATCTCAACCATTGATAAATAAAACAATGATCAATGGTATAGACACATATATCAAACCATGGATATATACCCTAAAAAAACAATTGATTTTTTTCATCAATAGTTCAAATGTCATCAGGAAATTAGAGCCAGGTTTGCATTTGTTACGACACCAATTGCATAGTGATATAGTGATGGTGCTATGCAGATAAAATAAAGAGTTTAATTTGTATATTAGTATATATTGTCAGTTAAAAAATTTACATTGTCAACAAAACACAGCCAATCAAACGAATGACTTCAAAACTAGTTCGGAACAAAGTCAAACATTTGTAATGAAGCGAAGGTTATAATTAATTGACATTGTAAAACATTTCACACTGAAAGTGTATACGAATTAAATCCTAAAATATTTATAGATGTAGAATTAACAGAAGCTAAAATAGATTAAGCTAACTACAAACTTGCCTGGTTAATTTCAGAAAACTTGGGAAACAGGTCTTCCGGAATAGACCAATCGTACACGTCAAGATTTTCCTTGATCCTAGCCTCATTAGTGCTCTTAGGTAGCACGCTGTGTCCGGCTTGTAGACCCCATCGAAGGGCAACTTGTCCTGGTGTCTTCCCTAATTTCTCTGCAATCTCTTTGACAACTGGATTCTTAAGAATGTCACTTTTGAGTACTCCTGGTGAGCCTAGAGGAGAATATCCCTAAGAGATATGAAGAAAAAAAAAATAGTTATTAAGATGTCATCATTTGAATTTGAATACATAATACATACAAAAATCATTTTACACTAGCTCAAGAGTCCATAGAGTATATGATTTATATATGATCAGTTACAAAGTTGGTTACTACTAGTTAGTTCATTAAGCTCTTTATAAATACGAGCATGAGTAACTCATTCACTATCTTTTGGACCCTGTTTGGACACACAACTTAATTGAGCACTTATCGCATAAACGTTTATCATATAAGTGTTTAAGTATAAACTATTTCTATACAAAAGGTAAAATAGTTTTTTTGTGAAGAAAAAAGATAAGATAAAGTTAAACTGTTTTCATATAAACTGTAAGTTGTTTTCATAAATTGTCTCGGATCAATTGTGAAAATAAGTTCAAAATTAGTTTGTAGAGACATTTCATAAACGGTTACCATAAAATATCCCAAACAATCTCACAACAAGTGCGTATGTCAATAGAAACTCATATAAGTCAATCCAAAAAGGCCCTTAATCAAAATGTTACGTTTTCATATTTCAATCCTCTCAAACTATCTCGCTCTAGCCTATGATCAGTCAGGAAGTTGGTTACTACTAGTAAGTTCATTAAGCTCTTTATGAATAGGAGCATGTGTAAGTATATACTATTTCTATTACAAACGATAAAATAAAGTTAAATTTTTTTTATACAAGCTATAAGTTGATGTCATAAACTGTCCCGGATCACTTATGAAAATTAGTTTATAGAGACACGTCAGAAATGGTTTCCATAAATCTCTCAAACAATCTCACAAAAGTGTTTATGTCAATAAGTTAATCCAAAAAGACCCTAAATCAATCGAAATGTTACGTTTTCAGCCAGAAATGGTTGCCATAAAATCTCGCTATAGCCTATGATCTCTATCCCTCACATCCTCTGATTACGATTATTGATCCCTTAAGATTTTTCAATAATTCAATGGATGTATTTGAATGAATATCAACTCTTTTAAGTGAATTATATACGTGCTAAACTTACAGATACATGAATTCCTTTAGATTCACAAAATGCATGCAACTTTGCCTGCTGCCATCCAGGGTGCAATTCAACCTGATTAACAGCTGGAGGCACTCTTGCTACGTCCAATAGGTCTTGAAGTTTCTTTGTAGAGAAATTGCTGACTCCAATAGCTTTAGCCTTGCCAGAGTCATATAGAGCTTCCAATGCTTTCCATGTGCTTGGTATGTCTGCACGATCAAGATTTTCAGCCTTAAATTCACCTGTTCCCCTTTTCATGCTCACTGGCCAGTGGATCTACAAAACAAAATCAGATTCAGCAAAATGTAACTCAACTCAGCATCACATTTCTTGTGTAAAACCAATGCATATTACTCAATTGAGAAAAATCATAATTCCAATCGAGTAAAAACCAACTTCAAAACTCACTGGCACAAGTTATCAAGCTATGAAGCACTATCACAAAAATGGACACCATACACGACATTGACAAGACCAGTAATAACTAAATTGAATTTAATCACATGTGTCATTGTTGGGCACAACACTGGCCGGAAACCAGACATGCCTTCGTTGGTGCTACATGGCTATCAAGTATTCGCAAAAAACTGTCAAACTCCCAAATAAGTAGCACTAACACACGGTGGCCGACACGTGCCAGTGTCTTAACACTGAGTAGATACCAACACATATGGTTAATTTTCTCCAGTTATTATCAGCGTCAAAATATTAGTATCGGTGATGCGTCCGTGTATGTGCTTCATAGTCAATGCCATGCATTGGATACCTCATACCAAGAAGTATAAAAGATCCTCGAATCACCAATGTCACATGGTAACAATTTAGAGTGTTTACTCTTTCACCAAAATATCAACATATATTCACAATGCAGAAAAGTTAATGCCTACCAGATAGAGATCAAGGTAATCAAGTTGCAAATCATTTAAAGTTTTATCCAATGCTTTTGGCACATCTTCTGGATGATGATCTGAACACCTGAAGACAGTAAACAAAGCAAAGGATTTATGTTAAAAGCAACCTAAAACAAACATTTTTTCAACATTCTTGAAAACAGAACACAATTTCACAAAAGTAAATAAACAAACCATAGTTTTGACGTGATCCATAACTCCTCGCGCTTAACCACACCATCCTCAAAAAGCTTTTTCAGTGCAGAACCAATCTATAAAAAGTCAAGAATAAAACAAATAGTCAATTACCTTGCATTTAAGCAATTGTTCTAATTCTCTTCATGTTAGTAGCATCAGCTAAATCAACCAAAAAATCATAATTTAATCACAATTCACATTCTAGAATTATGGTAGAGTAAAGGCATCATGTTAAATTAAAAAAATCGTCAAAACTGAAAACTATAAAATAAAACAAAAATTGTTACCTCTGCTTGATTCTTATAAGCTGCAGCACAATCAATATGTCTATATCCAACCTGAACAAAAACAAAGACATCTATAAGGTTAGTTCACTACCATAAAACCTAGGAATAACCAAAACTACTTCAAATTGATTTTGATTAAGTAAAATTGATTCACTTAAAATGATTTATATATGGATACATTAGTGGATTGAACAATAACTTTCAGAATAAAAATTTAATTGCAATTCAATTCTAGCTTGAAAATAAAATCAATTCAGAAAACAAAATCAATTTTACTTGAGAACATTAAAACATGTTAATATAGAATCAATCTTTGTCTCCTTCAAACATGGAACTAAACATACACCTTGGATTTGTGTTGACTTTTGCAAACACATTAAGTGTCATTGGAATTTTAATAAAAGTTACACTTTAGAGCTTCAACAAAATCATGTTCGAACATGATTTTTACAAATTTATAGTCAATTCAAATATCCACATACTCAAATAAAAATAATTTAAAACTATACTATGAATAGTACTCCGATCCTATATATAAGAGAAAGTTAGGTCGCCAAAAGTTGATCCTATATATAAGAGAAAGTTAGGCCGTCAAAAGTTGATGTATCTGATCCAAATTTTGAACCAGATGTCAACTTTTGTACCTGAACAAGTTTATACCTGAACAGCAGTGGTGACAGCTTTGGCAACAACACCAGGTTCAGCTTGCCAAGTACCTAAACCAACAGAAGGGATTTTAGCACCAGTGTTCAACTGAAAAAATTTGATTGCTGTAGCCATTTTGTTCTATGGATCTTTGTTTTTCTGTTATTGTTGTTTTTCTGTTATATTATAGTAGCTAGCTATTTATAGGCAAAAGAATCTAAAATAATGAATGGTGTGTGTGTAAAAATAGAAGGAGGATTGAACGGTTGAGATTTGATTAGATGGGATCTCAATGGATTTGAAGGGTGAGATGTTGGTCTAGTGTGTAAGAATCTTTGAGTTGTTGAAAATTTGGAAAGTGAAAGGATGATGATATGTGCACATATGTCATCATAAATTAAGTGAAATGTTAATGCATTTAATTACTATCCACATTACACATATGGCTTTACAAAAATGAAATTAATCATACTATCCAAAAAAAAAAGAATTTTATTACTTACCTGAAACAAATAATTTAGTTACTATCTATGGTTTAAAAAAAAAAAATTGAACTATCGATCTCTTACTAAAGTAATTTTTTTCGTTCGAGATATTGTAAGATGTGTAATTTTACTCGATCGAGATATTATAAGATACAAAATAAAAATAATTTTTTTAGTTGTGATTCAATCATTAACTCGCTATAATGTAAAAGATTAACTCATTTCGCTAGATCTAACTTTGTCGGTTTCTAATTGTAATTTTACATAATTGTAAAAATATTACCCACCAACACTCAAATTTTCCATAGCAATATAAGCCAGAGTCCACATAATTTCTTTTTTTAGGGGAAAAGTCCTATGTTTGCTAGCATGTCGGTTGCCGGCGGCAAGTGCTAGAGGAATTGAACACGCACATACTTTAAAGTTTAATAAAACACACTGTCAATAAGACAAATGTTCCACGTATCACAACGTGAGTTTTCCGCATTCTGTTAATATCATAAAGTAGCCCTCATAATCTCCGTAAAATAATGGTATCCAATTCTTCCACTCATTGTTGTCAAAACCGCAATCAAAATCGCACAATTGTAGGATTTTGCAATTGTGTTCTCTTAGATTCAAATCGATAGCAGAATCGAAAAACATGCAAAATCGTGGTAAAATTGTAGCAAAATCTCATGAAATCATTGCAAAACCGTAGGATTTTATACAACTTTAAATAATTCTGAGCATTTTTTGATACAGGTCAATTTTGAGCTCGGCTTCAATCGTTTCCATTTCGTTACTATCATTTATCGTTGTCTTTGTCAAGATCTCATTTAGTTCAATAAGAAAGAGACAATGAAATTGAAAATAGAAGTGATGGTGATGATGACGTGTTGTTGATATGATGGGGGATGATCCATATAATTGGTAGAATCCTTGGATTTTCAGAACTATTTTACGATTTTTGATTTTGATATCTCGTATCGATCCTATAAAAATTGAGTATAATCCTTGATTTCAATTGTTATTTCACAAATTTTGATTTTGCTATCGTCTTTCGATCTGAAGCAAAATTTCAATTTTGACATTCTTGTCACCACCTACCGACTTAGGTGAATGTCCACCCAAGTTGGAGAACTCACTCTGTTGCTCTCCACTATGTTCTAGACGTTCCACCTTGCTATTGAGGTCCACCACTGATCACTTACTTTCTGACATTAATATTAGAATATTTTTCCATAACAATACAGCATTTCATAATACAATGTCATGATTAAATCAACATCTTAACTCAGTTTTGCATAAATTCATAATGAGCCATCCCTTGTGCACTGGATTGGCTCAAATTGATAGCTTTATTACAAACTCCAAAAATGTGACGAGGGATAAACAGGAAATTACATTAATACATAAAAATGAATACATGAATCATAACAGCATATTGCTCAAAGTTCACCATCCCAAAGTTCTTCAATGGTCTTATAGGCACCATATGTTTCATTAACAGAAAAGGTACCCTTATTTAGTCTCTCCTGCATGAGTAAGTTCCATGTGTTAATATTCAGATAATGAACCTTTATGTGTGAGTAATTGGTTTTAGTGAATTGGTTTAAAACTAGTTTTTCAGTGAATTATTTCAGAAAATAGTTTTTAAGTTCAAAAGCCATATTTTTTTGTTCGAACATGTTTTTTTATTTTTATTATGATCAACTTGTTTAAATCTACTATGAAATTGAATACTAATGCAAAATCAAATATAGTAAGCGTACTTTCAAAAGTATCTGCTTTTTCTTACGTATAGACTTTATAATGTGCAAGTGCGATAAGTCTTGCACTATGCACAAGTTTGTTTTTATTATTGGATCATAAAATTAACTTGTGCATGGTGCAAGATTAGTTTATATGTCCACATTAAACAATTTTTCTTACAAGCATACAAAAAAAAACATCTAATTTGAGTATAAGTTTAGACCGGTTTATATCAAGTTTGGATAATTGATCATTTTCCGATTTTTGCAACAATCCATAAACCATTTAATTGGATGAGTTATTCTTATATGGTCACAAGATTAAATTTGTATTGCTTAGGCATATGCACACAATGAAACCTTATGTTAACCGTATTTTTTGCACACCCTTCGGTGAATGCTTGATATAAAAATCAAATTTCAGTGGTAAGAATAATTGAGTAAGAAATAGACTGAACAAACTAACAACTTGCCTGCTTAATGTTAGAGAACTTGGCTAGCAGGTCTTGAGGAATAAACCAATTGAATAGGTCTAAATTTTCCTTGATTCTGGCCTCATTAGTGCTTTTAGGTAGTACACTGTGTCCTTTTTGTAGACCCCATCGAAGGGCAACTTGTCCTGGTGTCTTCCCCAATTCCTCTGCAACCTCTTTCACAATTGGATTCTTAAGAATGTCACCTTTGAGGTTTGCTGGTGAGCCCAGAGGACAATATCCCTGAAGAGATGTTTATCATATAGATATGTACAATTTTTTTCAGCAAAATTTACTAAAATTATTAAGGGTGTACTTTTGGATCATCTTAGGAGGATTCATATTAGATGCATCTTATTCTAACATTTGTTTATCCAAGAAACAAATCTCTAAAACTATCTAACTAAAATTGGGAGAACATAAACATAATTTTTTTTTGGAGGAGTTTGATAGTTTAACTTGTTTCAGCTAGTGGTTAAAGGAATTGGAAATATTGGGTTCAAATATGAACAAATGAGTAATATTAATATAATAACTACTAATTACTAACATTTGCCATTAAAAAAATAATAATGTTATTTGTCTTGAAAAAATAAATCACGAGAACATCACGATGTGTAGTATGATAACTACGGCAGTTCCAATAAAATTGGAGGCTCGACTCTAATATTAAAAATGACCCCTAATAAAAAAAAAGATTTAAACAATTACAAATTAACAATAAGAATTATTTTGATTTTTGTCAAATAATAAGTGCTTGATTTGGACCTACATAACAAAAGAAAATATTATCCTACATTCCAACAATTATACTTATACCCCTACAAATAATTGAGGTCCGCATAAATTGGAGGTTTGGCTCTATAGAACTCTTTGCGCTTACCCAAGAACGGTCATGATGATAACCGTATTAGAAAACTCTTTGTTTTGTATCCACCTATACCCATGTTTCCATAAACTAGAGATCCAACAATTGCATATAGTTCGTGAATTTCCGTGATGTTTTTTCGCTAGAAATAGCATTGTTGTTATTAAAAAATATGTAATTTCCTATTTCTAATCCCTTAAGATTTTGAAATTAGTCAATGAATTTGTATTTAAAGGAATAAGTGGATATTATAAGGTTGACTTGGCGGTTGGGGTATAGTTCAGGAGTGAAGTGATAAGGAAGTCGATAGTTCGATATATCACATATCTCCTCCCAGAATATATGTAAAACTAACAATTAATTCTAATGATACTTACATATGTTTACCCTCTCAAAAGAAAATGTATTTGAAGGAATATCAACACTTTAAATTGAATTATATATGTAATATACTTACAGATAGATGAATTCCTTTAGATTCACATAATGCATGCAACTTGGGTTGTTGCCATCCAGGGTGCAATTCCACCTGATTAACAGCTGGAGGCACTCTTGCTATGTTCAATAGGTCTTGAAGTTTCTTTGAAGAGAAATTGCAGACTCCTATAGCTCTAACCTTGCCAGAGTCATATAGTGCCTCCATTGCCCTCCATGTCTTGGGTATGTCTGGATGATTAAGATTTTCAGCCTTAGACACAAATGTTCCCCTTTTCATGCTCACTGGCCAGTGGATCTACATAAAAAATAAATCAAATTTAACAAAGAATTAAAAAAAAATACCTTGATTATTAAACTCAGCATCACATTTGGTTGTGTAAAATCAAATGTAGTTTACTCAATCTGAGAAAATTCATAATTTCAATTTTTTAGCAAATTTTTGCAAATGAAGGCATAGGGATATTTGCGAGATGTTCCATTTAATCAAGAGGATGTTGCCTTATTTGGTCCGTGAATTAGTGGAGTCAGAGTGGTCAACATCGAACCGACTATATGGTGTGTTTGTAATAATTTATTTGAGTTTATTTATTGTCGTAAATTTTGTGATATTGTCCGGGAGAACTTACAAAAATAGCTTATGACATTTTTCATAAGCTATTTTTAACTTATTTTCATAAATTCTCCCAAATAGTTTAAGGAAACAACTTATGACACATTCAAAACCAATTTCATTTTATCTTTTTCTATAAAAAAGTGTTTATGCAAGCTTATACATAAACGCTTATCATGATAAGCGTTTGTGCTATAAGCTTCAAATAAGTTGTTTATCCAAATATGGCCTATGAACAATTTGTTACTCGAGACACCAGAGACATTAAAAGCACTTTCTATTTGAGAAAATTTATGGAAACAACTTATCATGTGTGTATCAATACTTGCATTTATATTATTTATTGTAAGGGTCTATTTGAAAACTTTTATTTAAAGGTCAATATTAGGTTCACTATACATAAAAGTTAATGCTTACCAGATAGAGGTCAAGGTAGTCAAGTTGCAAATCCTTCAATGTTTTATCCAACGCTTTTGGCACATCTTCTGGATGATGATCTGAACACCTAAAGACAATAAACAAAGCATAGGATTTGTGTTGAACACAACCTAAGACAAACATATTTTCTATCATTGATTAAAAAAATTCAGAAAAATTTGACAAACCAGAGTTTTGAGGTGATCCATAACTCCTCACGCTTAACAACACCATCCTCAAAAAGCTTATTGAGAGTCAAACCAATCTAATAGTAAGAAGTCAAGAAAACAACAAACAGTCAATTGGTTTGCATTCTAACAATTGTTCTAAGCATATATTTGGATTTAATAATTTTAGGTATTTTTTGAGTTCTCGACTAAAATTTTGTTTATAGTTTGTTTCTTTTTTTTTATCACCTCAAAATATATTCGGATTCGAACTCTAACCCCTACATATAACAATGCAATATTTCTGTCAACTGAGTTATACACACCTAGCTATGCATGCATGTCAAATGAAAGCAATTGAAAAATGGTTTAAAATAGAAACAAATATCAGTGTTACCTCTACTTGATTCTTATAAGCTTCAGCACAATCAATATGTCTGTATCCAACCTGAACAAAAATAAAGCATCTTGAAAGTTTAGTGCTCTGCTCCTATATGTAACCTAGGAGAAATCATGGGCCCGTTTGTTTTGGATTTTTTTAAAAAAAAATTATTTTTTCATCTAAAAGAATCACTTTTTTATTTTTGTAGTGTTTGTTTTAGATTTTTAAAAAATTCATTTTGTTAAAAAAATCATTTTTGGCCTCACAGTGAAAAGCTATTTCAAGTAGCTTTTTCAAAATCTATTTTTTTCTAAACATAAGGGTAAGTGTAAGAGTTTCAAATCTTAAAAAAAAATGATATTTATGATAGTAAACATACAGAAATAGCTTTAAATTTTTTTAAAATCTCTAAACAAAAAATATCTAGATTGTGTCAACTCAAAATCTTTTTTTTTTTGGGTGTGTTTGTTTCAAGTTATATTTGTTGATTCCCGGAAATAAAATGATAGGAATATATATGCCTATGTTTGTTACAAGTTTACTAAATTTTATTTCCGGGTATAAAATGTTCCTGGGAATAAAATTTTATCCCCATATCCACAAATAATTGCTTACCCAACCAAAATCATTTAAAAAAACTATAATAAAGCGTCTTGATAATAAATAATAATATAAGCAGAACTCTAAAATCAACTACCAGTAACTACTTCTTTCAACAAAAAAAAAAACTACCAATACTACTAATGTCGGTCGGACATTTTCTTAAACAAATTTATCCTTAACAACCACCATTGTAGTTTTTTAAATTTAAAAATTTAAATTCAAATATGTACCAAAATTAAAGGAAACTACAACTTTAAGTTAATTATTTTTTAGGGGAACTTTGAGTCAATATTTGTTTATAAACTTTTTATACAACGCATTTTTTTTCAAATTTAAACGATCTTTATAAACTTTTTCTAATGTCATAGACTATTTTAACTAATGAAGTATACAATCAGGGATTATTTTAAATTTTTGATATATTTATAGACTAATGCGATTACTTGTTGTTACACATTCAAGGATCAAGAGTAAGATATCAAACCTCTGCGCACTTATTTAAAGAGTTCAAATCACTTACCACTTTTTTTTTTGTCGAAAAATTACTTACCACTTGAATCAGTACATTGTTAGGTGTTATATTTTAATTTAATTATACATATAATTGAGTTTTTTTTCCATAATAATAATAGTAGTAAATGTGATTAAGTTAAGATTCTGTAAGATTTATCGATTAGTTTGTTTTTTAATGATACCAGTCATTAGTTAGGTCTCATATGAAAAGAGCTAATATAAGACAGTTTTCTTTTTTTTGAAAAATAAAATAAGACAGGTTAAAATACTTTATAATGTGTGTTGATTTTTGCGATGATAAAAAATGATTTTGAAGAATTTTTTTATTAAAAATTAGTTAAATATAAAATAATTTATATCAAGATAAATTCTTAATGTAAATCTGCGGTAAAAATAAATTGGTGGTGACAAAAAATTCAAAAATTTACTTCAAGTTAGTATCAATATTGGATTTTATATTAATTCTCTAATTAAATCTTACAAAATCAATTTATAGGCCGAGGGATGTCACTTTTTATACTCATTTCATGCTTTATCTATATCCCATGTGGACCTATGGTTTTTTTCTAATAACTCATAAAAGCAAAATTAATTAGACTTTTTAAATAAAAATACATGAAATGTGAAATTTTATTAATAACAGTGACATCAATAGTCATATTACAATTGAGATGTGTATCGATCCTACTTGTATACTTCAAAGGTTCTCGAACAGAGATTAAATAAATGGATGTGAAAACTTCATATCAATAACATGGTAGCAAAACAAACATAACCTCCGCTCAACTGTCTGCTCTCTCTTTCTCTCCTTCCCAAACTCTAGTCATTACCCCTTTCTTATTTCTGTCTACCGAAGAGGGGTGATTTAAGGTCAATTTTTTACCCAAAATCACCTCCTCTAAATTGTTTTTCCTTCTTTTCTAATTGATTAAGTGATTTCCACACATTTACAATCTTCTTTTGTTTCTTTTTGTGATTTGGTCGTCTTTACACGACTCTGTTTGTTTTCATTTTCCGTCTATGTGTGGTATGTTTTTGATTTCCCGTCTTTATTGATTCAGATTGAAAGATTAGTTTCGAACAAGTTTAGATCCAATTAATGACTTTAGCGTCTTGCAGATCCGGAGACATGAATATTCTAAAGACTTGAATATAGGCATATTTATAGGCTTAAATACTTTGTTGTTTTATGCTATTAACATGAATGTTATGAGTTTGTTTGCAAATTTATCTTTTTTATTTTTAACGTTTTTGAATTTGTATTATATCGATATACCTTATTAATTTGAATGAGTGATAAAAAAAAAAATCATACTATCCCACGTGGCAGGTGATATTCAAACTAAGTTTTTAAGCTTACAAAGGGAAGTTATTTTTTTTTAGTAAAAGCTTACAAAGTGAAGTTTTAATCACCGACACCTATTAAATAAAATGTCAAAATCAACTAGTCAACTAGTAGTATACAAATAATATTGTTTTGGAAATGTCAAAATCAACTATACGAATAATATTGTTTAGGAATGACAAATATTAGTGTATATTTATGTTAGGTTGTAGAGGAGACTCAATATTTTTAACACTTCACTTATTAACTCTAGAATCAATATAGTTTATTACTCTATCCGGTCCTATTTATAAGAGAAAATTGAGTCAACAAAATTTGATGTATTTGGACTAAATTTTAAACCAGATACATCAATATTTGTTGACTCAACTTTATCTTATAAATAGGACCAGAAGGAGTATTATTTTTCTGATAATACAATTTTGTTTATTCTAAAAGTGAAGCAAAACATGTAAAGATAATTTTTGTTTATGCTAATACAATTTTAATCTAAATGTACCTTAATTGCAGTGGTGAGAGCTTCAGCCAGAACACAAGGTTCAAGTACTCGCCAAGTGCCTAACCCAACACAAGGCATTTTGGCACCATTGTTCAACTGAAAACATTTGCCATTTGTTCCCATTTTCAATGTGAATCTTCGTTTTTCACTTACCTGTGTGTTGCCATTTATAGCCAAACAAAAAACCACATGAAGAAACAATGAATGGTTATAAAGAAAAAGAGGGATCGAACGGTCAAGATTTGGTTTAAAAAATGAAAGGGTACTGGTACATACAGACAGTGTTGTTCACGTTCCAAATACACCAAATGGTTTAATAATGCATGATTCATTATTCACAGACGTCGCTTTCCATCATCAAATTATTTTTCACACGTGGTAATTACATTATTGTTCTAGTCATTATTATAAAAATAATTTATTTTTACATTCATTTAATAAATAATGAATTTTTTTTTTTTTAAGAAGCTAAAATGAAATATATTACCACATAAAAGCGTTATTCCCAGCACAAGGGGTGCCAAGGAAAAACGACAAGGTCTCAACAATATTTACAAAGGGAACCAAAGACAAAAAAGATGAACAAAAGAAAGAAACTATTAATCACCACCCTATTGGTTAAATTGTCTTTCGTTGGAAGGCGGTTGGTGGGTCGTTCCTAGAGTTTTAGGGGTCTTAGACATAATATGAGAAAATGATCCCTTATATAATACTGCGTAAAATTTGTTAGCTCATTGTTGTGATTTTATTAACTCTTCATTTCATTTTTTTTCTTCCGCAACTACCAAATAAATGATTTTTAGGCAACATTTGAAAATAAATCAAATACTTTATAGACACCAAAATAAAATAAAATATTGTAGAAATATAGAACAATAGCACATGCGAAGTAGACTGAAATTTATCACCTAACAATGATAACACCAAAAAAGTAAAAGTATATCAACACATAATACATGATACAAAATCAGTGTTAGACTTTTTAGAGGAATTATAGATACAAGAACTCCTTTGTATACTAGAAGTATCTTGTAACAAGTTCATAAGTATCTTTATATGTTATAAGTATCTTTAACAAGTTCATTAAGATGATACATGAATGTGTCTCGCATGATCTTGCATTATCAAATTCAACTATACAATCCTTTCAATGAGTTCAAGAAAGTTGACATTACTATATTGATGTAATTTATTTTTTTGGAACCTTTCAAAGACAAGATTAAGATTAATTTCTCTAGTAGGTCCATTTTCAACTAAAATATAATTTGTTTTGTTATGAAAATTATCCTAATTTATTCGATAATAAATATCACCAATATTTTTAATATTAGCGAAGCACATCATTAGGAACAAAGGGCCCAAAAATATCACAAATTTCTTCGATAATAATTGTTTGGCATCCCCTTACCCCAACCTAAATGTTTCATCTCATCCAGAATTGTCATTTTATTATCAAAAAGATAAAAAAAAAAAAGTGGTTGAATTATCATCAAAATAAAATCGAAGCTCTGTTACCTACAACACACAAAATTATCATCTACCCATATTTCCACACCCACACCAGCACCCTGATTAATACTAACCAAATTACCCCACGACAATGGACCATTTTTCCCTTCTACACGCAACCGCAACATGCATCCATCCTCTCAGAATTTGGTTGATAAAACTATATACCATAAACTACCACCCTTCAATCTCCAACACCATTTACCCAACGAAGCCATATTAAATGCCCTGAACCGCCTATCCCTCAGGCCCTCTTTCTCCTTGTTAGAACAACAATAGCAAAATTTATCCAAGAAATTTTGCCAACATCCTTACTCACCCACCCACCACCCCTAGAAAAACACAATTAAAAACAGTTTCGATAGAAGAAATGATATATGCGGGAGCCTTGAAGAAGGAAGGAAAGTAGACTGAAAAAGAGGACAAGACGCACTTCAGAAGAACCAATTGACCACCAAAAGAAATGTTTATTCTCTTCCAAATTGACAATATAGGTTTAATACGATCAAGAAGGGATTGTTGGGAATTCAATTTACAAGAATCACCACTAATAGGAAGCCCCAAATAATGAAAGGGGGGCGGCCAATTTTACAATTCAACACAATAACAGCCTAAACCATCCAAGATTCAACCGCATTAAAACCGAACAACATGCTTTTATTGAAATTTACCTTTAGGTCTGAAATCAACTCAAAAAGGATAAAAACAACTTTTAGGGATCTAACATTTGCCCAACTCTTGACTCCCAACAATATAGTGTCATCATCAAATCGAAAATGGGAGACATAGATATTGTTTGAACCACAAGATGAATATTCTATAAATAGCTCATCCTCCATGGGTGCATTCATCAAAACATTAATGCCTTCAGCAGCTAGTAAATATAGAAAGGGTGAAATGGGGTCTCGATGATGAAGCCCTCTTTCAAATTTAAAGTCATCAGTTGGACTCCCTTTCATCAAGATTGGAGCCAAAGCTGTAGTCTAACATTTTGTGATCCATTTCCGCCAAAGGGTATGGAACTAATTTTTAACATCATTGATTCAAGGTACTTCCAATCACCAAGACAAAAGCATTTTTAAAGTCAACTATAAATAACAGTAACTCTTTTTTTTAACCTCCGAACATCATTCTTAACTTTATTAGCTATAAGAATTCCTTCTAAAATTTGTCTACCTTGAATAGAGGATGACTGGGAGTCTAATGTAACACTTCCAATTACTTACCTTAATATGTTAGATAAGATCTTAGATAGAACTCTATACATGCTTCCTACCATTGAAATTGGCCTAAAATCAGCAAACCTTTGCGAACTTTTAACCTTAGGGATAAGGGCTATAAAAATGTTGTTGATTCCTCTCGACAAATTTTGGTTACGATCGAATTCAGTCATGAAATGTCTAAAATCATCTTTAAAATCAGCCCAAAAATCTTTGTTAAAACCAAAACTATTTCTTTCAGGCTTTGGGCTCTTAAAACTATCACAGTACACTGTATATTTAACCTCCTCGAGGCTGAAAGGTCTAATTAAATTTCCACTTTGCAAAAAAATTTAAAGACTTAAAAGAGAGGTTATCAATTCCTGGACGCTCTGATGTACCTAACTAAAAATTGGAAGCAAAATGGTTGAAACCAACTTCACGGATACCCCCTAACTAAAAGTTGGAAGCAAAATGGTTAAAATAATTTCATTTCTTGCAAAATTTAATTTAATTTAATTAATGTATTTATAACTTTTTTTTTACAAGATAGTATCTATTAAATAGATAATAAAAGATAAAAAAGTTAAATAAATAAATATATAATATATCAAGTTGCGACTGATAAAGAGATTACATATTTCCATCAGAATGTTGGCGCCAAAATTCTGACGCTCATTTTTCTCAAAATTTTGAACTAAAATACAAATTTTGACTCAGATATGAGACGAAAATAAAAATACCGTCCCAATTTTACGATAGAAACGACAATCCGTCTCAAATTGGAGACAATTTCAATTCCGTCCCAAAACAATAAAGATTTATTTAATAAAATATTTGTGACAAAATAGTGTCACAAATTCTATCCCAATTTAATTATTTTGGGACGGAAAATAATTATGCCCCAAAATTGTGTCCCAGTTTGGTGTTTTTCTTGTAGTGACTTGAGCTCCATGAAATGATAAAGAAATAATATCATTCGCACGCCTACGAGAGGACATGATGCCATGATTTTTTTTCTTCTGGAGTTAGCTTCCCCTTATTTTAACCACATTAATCGAGATTAGTACAAAAGTTTGTTGCTATTAAGTTTAAACAAGGTGAACGAGTTGGAAGTTAAGGAATGCAGCTCCTTTAATTATTCAGCCACAAGATCGAAATCCTCTCCCCAAATACCAAAAGTAGAGATGCGATCTTTTAACTCACCTATTTGACCATCCAAGTTCTGAGAATGTTATTAGTGTCAAAGCTTCAGACAACCTTTAATATTTTTAAGTTTTTTTCATTAGCACAAATTCTCTCCAACCATCCACTTGAAAAGAGTTCCACTTATCTTGAACAATATGTTTGTAACTCATAAGATCCGCCCATCATTTGAGCATGAGCAGAGGCCGTAGACCCTAATTGCCCTCATCAACAGTCGGAGAGATTGGACAATGGCCAGATAAACCTTTAGACAAAGAACTTTGTTCACAGTTGGACCATTGCAGACACCAATCCTCAAATAAAAGAAATATATTGATGTGACTCGTAAGAAGGCCATCACCCCATGATATCATATCATCTTACATTATATTTAGCATATTTTTTAGTCTTTTTTATTAGGTTTTGATCCAATTTAGAAGAGTTTTAGAACAATTGCCTATGATTTTTGGGACATTTTGTAATCTTTTCATTTCAAGTCATGTAATTCTTGTTTTTCCGAAACCAAACAATTCTTAGGTGTTTTTGTTGAAATTCACTACAAAATCATGCAAATAAGAAAAACAAAGCATCTTAATAGGATTTGGGAAGACATTGGATGATGATTCAAGAGGCCTTAAAAGACATTATAAAGAGGATAAATTATATTATAAGTCCCAAGACAAGTTTCAAGGAAGAAAACACTCATAAGTACCAATAAAAAGGTGAAAACACGTTGCCGAAGGCTACTGGAGCGCTCTAGGTGTGCTGCTGCATGAAAGCACAAGGCGTGTAAAAACTGCACTAGAGCACGAGGGGCGCCCTCCCACACACGAGGGCATGCACCTCCAGGTGGAAAAGCCTTGTTTCTCAACCCAAACCCACATGGAAGTCATCATATTATAAAATTCGTCTCATTCACAAATTCTCATTCAGAACGAAGCGATTCAAAAGGAAGGCAAGCACTAGGAGCTTCAAGGAATGAGTCTCTCGTCATCCTTCATCTTTAGGGTACGTTATATTCTTTTGTAATTTTGTCTTTGGTTACCATGAGTAACTAAACACTAATTGGGTATGGTTTGCTCTATTTTATTTGTTGGATCATTTTTATTTAAGTCTTTTATTCAGTTATTTCATGTGTCCTATTTAATTTTCTTATGCAAAGGTCTTAATGCTTTCATCGGACCTAAGGAGGTGACATGCCTAGGGATGATGTTTGAACTTAGAAACAGAGCGGCACTCTACTACGGACGTTGCAATTGATTTTACTCTTTTCCCCTTTGTAAGGTAGACCGGATATGGTTGCTCATTTGTAGAACTACTAAGGTAAAAGAGAGTTTGTTGATGTCCTTCTAAGATTCATAGACGAAGTGGAGCCTTTAGATAACAATTTAGAAAATCCATCTCTTTTATGTTTCAAGTACCTCTGAGAGAGCAAGACCCACCTAATACTTTATGCAGAGGCATAAAGGAACCTATAGGATTGACGAACCTAAACCCTTTATAGCGCATTTAACTTTAGTTGAATCTAGCACAAGTCAACAGCTAGAGGGGTATAAAACCTCACAAACTTATCACTTAAATAGGTACCATTCAACAATAAATCTTCTTGATGCATGAGAAAAAGGTTACAAACTTTATGAGAACAAATCATATAGACAACATTAAGAGAATTATGCTCGGCAAGAATAAACGTGAGACCCATACTAAAAGTCAATATGAGCCTGTGAATAAATCCCCAAAGTCCAGCCATAACAAAAGTAGCTTTTTAAAGTTTGTATAGAATATATAGGGTTTCATATGATCTCTTTGTTAACAATCTAGGGGTTCATATAGAATATAACAAAGAGACGTTTAGGGTTCCAATAATATTTTTCAATGACATTACATGACTAAAAGTTACGATAGAATATATAGTAAAACATAATAGATTCTACTAACTTATAAACCTAAAGGGCACAATAGCATAGATTCACTAACCCATCATCTAACATCTCTCCTCAAACTCATGATGCAATAACACCTAACATTAAAAGTTTGTCAAACAAAAAACATACTAAGTAATATATAGTTATAACACTACCCCTCAAGTTGAAGCCTACTAAGCTTTAATCTTGTTACAAATTAACCCTGAAAATAAGATGTTAAGTCATGCCGACTAATATCAAAACTAACCTAGAGGAGGAGCAACCTAAGCGATGAACCATACGAGAGAAGATTCAAATTAAACCAAACCAATTTAATCCAAATAATCTCAATCCAAACGAAATAAAAGAAGCATTAGGAAAAAGTAACCAAAACAGAAGAAACCGATACATAGAGAAACAACTAATTAGAAGAAACCGATAAAGAGAGATAGAAAGAAGTAATCAAACAGAAGAAATCAAACACAACAATCAACGACATCGACCTATGAAATACAACTAGGCAGCTAACATACTTCGGTGAGACAAAACCATATTCAACGAAGGGTTCAAACATATCCCGAAATTCCAAAAACTTTATTTTCCAAACCAATCATAAAAAAGCCAAACAAACACATTCCCAAATTTTTGGTTTTGGGAACTAACAGCCGAACAATACAAATTGTTCAAGGAGGATCTTACAATATTCGGATACCATGTTAACAATCTAGGATTTCATATAGAATAAGAAAGAGATGGTTAGGTTTCAATAACATTTTTCGACAACATTACATATTAAAAATTACCTGAGAATATATATTAAAATATAATAGACTCTACTAATTTATAAGCCTAAAAGGCCCAATAACACACACTCAATAGAGGTATTCTTCTATGGTCACAAGATTAAATCAATAGTGTTTAGACATGTACACATAAGAAGATTATTCTCAAAATACTCAATCATTTTTTTTTATCATTTTCTTCTTTATTATTAAAAAAGTACTTCTTCACGTGAGTGTGACCAAATACTATTTATTTAGTCTTGTGACCATATTAGAATTCCTCGACTCAATAACCTATTGTTATCTAACACTCTTATGCCTCTGTTTGGATTAGTGGTGGAGGCAAGATTTCCACTTCCCAAGGCAGGATTCAACGTGGTTTTGTGAAGCTAGCATTTTTGGCTTCACTGCAAACGTGATATTCTGCCGTGGTTTTGAAAATTTTAAGCCTCTCCAAATACATACTATAAGTCCTTCACAAGCTGCATGACATGTATATGTCGTGATATGTTCTATCAACGTTAAGCGTATTAAGAGAATACCACTTAACATTAATCTCATTCTTGTGAACCTCAATATAGAGTATACTACTTAACATTAATCTCACTCATGTGAACCTCAATAAAGGAAGGTAGCTAAAGAATAGACGATGAAGAAAATTGACGACAAAAAGAATGCATGAATAGCATATTTTTGTTATAAAAAAATAAAATAAAAAATAGCATAATTTTCTTAGTCTACATTTTTGCTTTACAATAATTATGTTTTTATTTTTATCACTCATACATCGATGCTTTCTTTCAGCATTTGTTAAGAACTTCCCATGACTGAGCTTCCAAAGGAAGGCACCGATTATGATTGAATTACCATTCCTAATAATCCATGATAACAGGATAAGAGAATTTATCATTTCATTTCTATCATTGATAAAAAGAGATACCAAGATACTTCCCAAAATCATTAGTAACTTCAATATTTAAAATATTGCTGATATACTTTACAATGGATTTAGAAGTATTTTTAGAGAAATAAACCTTTCATTTGAGAAGACTAACTAGTTTTCCTACACGAGAAAAAAAAAATGAGCAAGATGTGTTGATCGAATAGATTTTCAAAGTCCACGACTTTTTATATAAAATAATAGAAAAACATTTATGTTGCAGGGAAGAAGTTTGGTATAGGGACGATGGTCAAATTAGATTGATATTCATCTAAACAAATATAGAATTTATAATTATTTTATGTTGATTGGGTCCATGCAAAGAACGGGGGATTGAGATGGAGATAAAATCTCCCAGTTGTGTGGAACTTGGAATTGAGGAGCACACCGCACCCGGCTTTACCCCTTTAACATCCTTAAACCCAAGTCATGTTCTTACACTTACACAAATTAAATAGAGAAAATTACACTCTCATAATTATGTTCTCATGAGAGGCACTACCAAAAAAGTATTTTCATGAGAGAAGTTTGAATTACACTCTCTTCTCTTAAAAAGTAAATATAAGAGAAAACTATACTCTCCTCTCCTATAACATGTTTGGATTACACTCCAGTTCTCTTAAGAATTAAATATGTATTGCATGTTAACCTATTTTCATGTAAATAAACATTTTTATAACAATAATTAACTATAAAATATAAATCATAATTTTCTGTCAAAAAGAATTCCAAGGCACCATTTAAGAAATCAATAGTCGGTCCTTGGATCGAATACCGAGTTTTCCAAAAAAAATTAATTAATTTATAACTCCAAATGTTAATACTAATTAAATTTAAATATTTTATTTATAATTTTATGATTTTAGAATATAAAATTTAATAAGCTATTTTATCAATTTTAATCATTTTTCCACTATTATTTTTTATTTTACTTTTGATGAAACTCAACATTTATATTTTATCTTATTTTTCTTTAAAATTATAATATGTTGTTAACGAAATTGTGAATAAAATATTGGTAAAAAAAGAGAGCATATTAGATTAATTGTAATAAAATGGGCTAAGTTTAACAGAAAGGGACGAGAATGTGGATTTCAACTTATGACGGAAAGTAAGCATAATTTAATCATCTCTTAGGGGTTGGTAGTCTTCCAACTCGCTCAAACTTATCTCCTAGAGGAAATTTGGCGGTTAGTATGATTTTGGATTGTTTGTGGTGCCCGAGTATTCTCGTAGATGAGTTTTGCCGGTTGGTGTGACTTCGGATTGTGTGTGGTGACCCAGATATTCAAGAGATAGAGGATCACATGTTTTAAAGATGTAACTTTGTTGGAAGGATTTAATATGCAATTTTTAAAGGCAAAGTCTACCATGTTGTTGCATATTTGACGATTTTAAAACCGTCATTTTAGAAAATGAACTAAAAATCAATTTAAATATTTTATTTTTAAAAATTCTCAAAAGGAAATCTAAGAATGAAATAAAATAACACTAACTACCTTTTTGCTTTATTATAAAATAATTTTAAATAACAATTTAAAAGTATGTATATAAACCATTTCCCCATCTAAATAATATTAATTCGATAAATATATTAATTTAATACATGTATTAAATAAACATAATTATATGAAAAAAATATCAAATGATATAATTGGTGAAACATAATGGGGAAATAAGCATTAATGATTCCTTTTATTTGAAAAAGTTCAAACATAAAATAAATATTAAAAAATAACATTTTTCTTAAATGTACTCTGACAAGGACAATTAATTGCATATATAACATAAAAAATATTCCTAAAATGAATAATTTTTTTGACAAATTCATTGAATCATAGTAACTAATCCTAGCAAAAAAAAAAGTAATTAAAATGCACATTATTGACAAAATTTAAAGGAAAAAAAATGGTATTAGGATATGGCCATCAATAGTCCCAATAATAAAACTAAAAACCGAGGCTATGACCCTATGTACATAGTTAGTTTTATACGGCCTCCAATCACATTTATAAGCAAAACAATATTTTTTAAATTCATTGAATACTTAATGTATTTGGTCTATATATATACCAAATACATTAAATGTTAAATGAACCTAAAAAACACATTTTTGCTTATAAATATGACAGGATGGAGTAGGTCTAAGCAATGATTTTCGTTTGGAAAATTATTATGACATTTAATTTGTTCAACCAAAGGTCAAACAAAATAAGAAGTGCCATTAATTTTCTTTCAAGAAAAAAATAAAAATAAAGTGCAATTAATTTGACGATATCAAAATAATAATAATAATTCTCTTGACATTGAGAATATATATTATTATTACATTATTATATTTACATTTGGAAACAAAAATTGACTATGATTTTTGAGAATCATAAATATGACATACCATTAGTGGAACACTTTCCTTAGTAAACCTTGATTAAGTTGACTGTCTTCATTCCCTCAAAATAACTCTTACTAGCTTCCTTAAAATAAAATAAAAAACTCTTACTAGTAACTCTTTAAATACATACTTCACCTTCCCTCAAAAAAAATACATACTTCACCTTTCAAATACGTTTCATTGTAATTTTTGCTTGTTCAAGTTAAGAACCAAATCTCTATACTTTAAAAATCTCTAGTTTATTTTTACGGTATTGAAAATCTCATTTGTTACCAATAATTATGTCTTTTCATTGGTGTTATTTTACTTGTCTATTTCTCATGGTTGATTTGGGAGTAGAACTATCAAATGCTCAAATTCACCGAAGATATGGAAATAGGTTACTCCCTTACAGGAAAATAACAGTTGATCCAAAGGGGCACCATGGAAGTTTCTCTACCATACAATCTGCTATTGATTCCATTCCTTCAAACAATAGGTATTGGACTTCCATCATTATAAAAGAAGGCATATACAGGTAAACTTATAAGTAGTTTTCATCATTATTTTTCTTGGATGACAAATTCATTAATTTATATATCGAAATCGATTGTTGAAACTTTTGTATTGTTCTCGTGTCATTGTTACATTTAAATGATTTTTTTTTACTAAGTAGTCTAGTGGCTAGGTTAACTCACTATAAGTGTGTAATTCAGTGTTCGAACCCGATCCTCTGTAAACAACTGAGCTACACTTACACAGGAGAAATGATAAATAATTAACCAGATTAAGTAGAACTATGTGGAATATCATAAAACAGTTGTGTGCTAATATTTCCATACAACAAATTAATATCGATATTCAAATGAAAAATTGTTGAGTTTTTGTGGTGGTTTATTTTGTATAGGGAGAAATTGAGAATTCCTTATGATAAGCCTTACATTATTATACAAGGAGCGGGGATGAGCAAGACAATAGTTGAATGGAATGACCATGCAACTACTTTACAGAGCCCTACGTTCTTTACCATGGCTGACAATATTGTGGTCAGATTTATTAGCTTTAGGGTGAGAAATAATCCCTTGCTGTTTCATTTTAATGCCTATTGTGTACTTCTCTTCTTACATATTAGTTACTCATTCCCATTCATTCACTTATTTTTACTTGGTATTAATTTAATTACATTTTCAACAACTCTTTTAGGTTTTTTATGAGAGTTTGGAGGGCAAGAGATCGAAGGGCTTTGGGAGGAGAGGAAATGAATCTTTTTGATTAATTTTGAGATTATTACAACAACTTAGATTGCATTTGAAAAATTTACCTAAACCATTTACAACTTTTCAAAATTATCTTCCAATGCAATTTCGGAGTTCCCTTGAATTAGGAAATTTCATATTACGAAGAAGAAAAAACCCTCAAAGCCCTCCCTTCCCACGGTCGTCAGTTCCTCCCACTTCCTTTTTTTAAACCCCCTTCCTCCACTCCCAAACACACCTTTAGAGTGTCTTTAGATTAGGGATTTTAACAACGTAAAGTAATATTTTATGGGATCTAAATTCTCTCAGGTAAATTTTATTGTTTGGATGCCATTAAAAAATAATCGGCGTGGATGAATAATTTGAAAAGTTTTCAAAATGAAAGATTTTGTAAGTTATTTTATCAAAGCTAAATTCAGGTGCCACTTAAAAACTAAGACTTTGAAAATTTCTCACTGCCTTATACAATGTGAATCTCAAATTGGTCCCTATAATTTTTTTAAAGTTACAAATTAGATCCTCTAGATTTTTAAAAAATTTAATCAGTCCCTATAAATTATCAAAAAGTTGCAATTGGTCCCTATAAATTTTAAAAAAATTCAAATTGGTCCATATTTTTTATATTTTAAAATTCTAAAGTTTACCTAAAACTTTTAAAGTTTAAGAATGAAGAATTTTATTGCTCGACCAAACATAAAATTAGAAACGAAGGAAATTCAATTGAGCTATTTCAATTATCTAAAGTTGTAATTTCTTTAGAATTTGAAGTTACTCCATCCAATCCGTCTTTCCTAGAGTTATCAAATTTATTGCTATAATATTTAGTTTTAAAGCACAAACTAAAATTGATTAATTCTTGTCAAAAAGTGAAAAAATATTGATTAATAAGATATTAGAGAATAGAGACTTTGTTGAAATAGGTCAGACCGGCTTAAATGGCATATAACCTAGTATACTATAGGTCATGTCATTTCAAACTTCTTTTGTAACTAGAAAAGACTTGAGACTTTTTCAAAAGGCCGTTTAACTAAATAAGTCAGGCCACAAGCCATAAAATCAACCCAAATAAACAAAAATAATCACATTTATACTAATCACCATTTTTCCCCTTCCGTTTCTCTTTTGCTAGTTTATACTTGTTATATCTTAGTTTGTGTTTCCTTTGAGCTGAACATGTAATAAATTTGACTCTTTATATCTCCGGAATCAGAATTCATACAATAATCCAAGAAATCGTAACCCAGTGGTCCCTGCCGTAGCTGCGATGGTAAGTGGTGACAAGACTTACTTCTATAGTGTTGGCTTCTTTGGTTTTCAAGACACTTTGTGGGATGATCAAGGAAGACATTACTACAAGAATTGTTTGATTGAAGGTGCTGTTGATTTTATATTTGGTGCTGGCCAGTCTTTATATGAGGTAATAATTGTTACGGTTGTGTTGAATAAATGGTCCAAAATTATAGGGTCATGCTAACTAGCACCTTAGGGTATTAGTAAAAAGGAAAATGCTAACAAGTTCCCTTAGGACATTATTTACTTATTATTAAATAATTATGTAGGAGTGTTCCATATCCGTAATTGCTGCTGCTCTAGGTCGACGGATTGCTGGTTTTATTACAGCACAAGGGAGAACAGGTCAAAATGATGCAAATGGTTTTGTTTTTAAGAATTGTAATGTGTATGGAGATGGAACTACATACTTGGGAAGACCATGGAGAGCTTATGCTAGAGTTCTATTCTACAATACCAATATGTCCAACATTGTAGTACCTACTGGTTGGGCGCCATGGGATTTCGTCGGACACGAGTAAGATCCCTAATTTACATCCTTTTTCTTTTTCTGTTCATCATCATTATATAATTGGTGAATAGAACCCGTGTCTTCTCTAGACGGGAATCCTATGGAGAGTATCAGGTCTCGAAATTTTTTGATATTAATTTCTTTGGGCGGAAAACTTGTGAAGTATCTGGTGTCCATGACAAAATAAAACTGTAACAATCGGATGAAAACTTCGAAAGTAATTATTTTATTTTTTTAGGTTTTCTATTTTAAAAAATATGTCCAATAGTCTCTTGAGCGTATTGGGGTGTGTTAAAGAAAGACCCTAGTACAAATTAGAAAATGCATTATGCAAAAGATGAGAACATTATGAAGTCCATTATCATATTTTTTTCATTTTTGATTTTATTTCTTTGATTTGCATGCTTTTAATTCTGATTTTGACCTATATCAATATATCTACACTCTTTTTTACAGGAACCGCATACAATTCGCAGAGTATAGAAATATTGGAGCTGGTTCAAAAACAAACAAACGAGTGAAATGGTTGAAGAAGTTGGATTGGACAACCGTTAATATAATGGCGAGTGACAGTTTTGTTGATAATGAAGGATGGCTTAAGATAGCTTCAGAAATTTAGCTAATGGATGTAAAACAACATCACTTTAACTATGAAAAAGGATATTTGATGGGTCAAATACCCTCTACTTTAATTTCTCCAACGTGTGAATTTAATACTAATTGTATTTTACCCTGTACTTTACCAAAAAATATAGTATTGTCCCTAAATATACGATGGTATATAAATTTTTAGATGCATTTACCACTCTTTTTCTAAATATACATTTTATTAATACTATCAATTTGTCTTGATATATGAAAAGTTAACAAGAAAAATATATTTTTACTAAAAGATAATTTAGTAATAGTCACACATTTGAAGTCAATTAGACATTCTGAAGTCTCTTATGTTTGTGCGAGTGTACGTCCTTTAAAATGTTGTGGAGAAGCATGACATTCTGAAGTCAATTGCTTGTGGGAATATAATCACATGACAAATCGGTATGGAGCAATACGATTTATTGAAGTCCTAGAATCATAGGCCTATGAGGTTAACCATCATTTATATAAACCCTAGATGATATTTGATATATGACATGCATTAATCCAACAAATAAGTAGATGAGATTCGAAGAATCATAACCACCGTTAAAACTCTGAACAAAAACTCGTTTATTTTTCACCGCAATCAAACAATATTTCAAACTCACCCAATTTACAATTTTTAATTGTAAGTTTAGTAAATTAGCTAATAGCGAACAGGGACGGATCTGTACATAGGCTACGCGGGGCTAAAGTCCCACATCAAACTTCCCTAATTTTTTTATTATAAATAAGGGTAATAGTTATTTGGTCATTGAATATGTAACGAGTAGTTACAATAGTCTCTTATTGTATTAAAATTTGAAAATAGTTTCTGATTTTGCACTTTATTAGTCAAAATAGTCCCTGAAGTGAGAATAAATAAGTATATTGAAGGACTAATATGACAATATTAACGAAGTATTTTTATGTCAAAGATTATTTTGACTAACGAAGTGCACAATCAGAGACTATTTTGAAATTTTGATACATTGACCATCTATTATGGCTACTCCTTACGCATTCAAAGACCAAAATGACTTTTACCCCTTATAAATAAAACACAATATTATTTTTTATTTTTAATATAGTTTGCATTATTGTTTCTTTGAAATTTTTACCCTACATGTACCAAATGTTTAGATCAGCCTCCGGTAGCGAACGATAATCCATATGAAAACGAGAACTTACTATTGTATTACTTTGAACAATTTCTTAAACTTGTCAAATTTGTCATCAGTATACATGCTTCCAAATGTGGTCTTTCCTATCTCAAGGAAACTATTGATCATTGGTTGGAACTATCAGGTGATTCTACTCCTTCTATTCACGGATTCTGTGCTTCAGATTGGACATGAAACATTTTGGATCGTAATTTATAAGTCAACTAGATCTTACATGGTATACTTTGGCTCAAATCCACTCTCGTGGTCATGCAAAAAGCATCCTACGTTTGCAAAGTCCTCCACTAATGCAATGTACCGAACTATTATGTCTACCAAAACTGAAATATTTTGGCTTCAAGAGCTTCTCAAAGAACTTGGTGTTAAGCCACTTTGAGTAAAGCATCTTGTAATTGACTATCATTTTATCTGTGATCTTGTTAGCACCAAACAACTTCAAGTGCTTCACATTCCACGAAGTCACTAGCTTACAGACCTTTTCATAAAACCACTTCCGGCTGATCACTTTCTTCTTCTCAAATCCAAGATTAGTGTTGTTAACCCCTCCACCATCTTGTGGGGGGTGTGTAGGAGTATCAACTGATCCTACAAAATCAGTACCTAATGAATAAAACAAATGTGTTTCTCTTTCTCATTTAAATATAGGTGTTACAATATCTTTTCATTTAATTGCAATTAAGTGTGTATTGCTAATTTGTTTCATAGCATTAATACACCTTCCCTATATAAAAGAATAACCTTATAGCAATTGTAAATCAATGCAAATAATAATACTATCAATTTAAGCTTCTATTTTTTGATAGTGTCCGGAGTTCGAATCCAGACCTTACATATATTATGCATTATTTACTAAGCTAACAGGAACCAATTTAGGCTTTTATAATAAAAAGATATGTTGGTAAAAAAAAGAAAGATATGTTTTGGGTTAGGAGGTCCCGAGTTCGAGTTATGCTCATGCCTTTGTAGGATGATAAAGATAAATACTCTTTCTAAGAGCTCTTTAAACTCGAATATATTATCTACCATTGAGACATCATTTTTTAGGTGCCTCTAGAATGGTTTTATTCCTTTCAAGTGTACCTTCCCCTCATGCTCATCTAGCAGCGGAGAGGTCTGCTTATAAGCCAGATTTTCCACCTCATCGGTACCTTCCATTTCAACAAGAGTATTGCTCTCAAGCCTCAGACTCGTATGATGGGGAGAGGATATGACAAATAATTGTCACTAATACTTAAAAAATATGAGACAAATATTTGTCACTAACGATTATAATTTATCAAAGATTTTTAATAAGTTTTTTGTTTCTGGCAGAAAATATTTTTTTTGTTAAAACAATTTTTTTGGTTACATTGTTAAAACTATTTTTTGGTAGTGATATTGTTAAAACTAGTATTTGATTTAGAGAGAAAAAGGGCCATAGTAAACTTTTTTTTCTTTCTAAAAAAAGTAATTTAATAAGTATGATAGATAATAATGTAAATGATTTTATCTTTCAAAAAAAAAAAATGTAAATGGTTTTTTTTGTTAATACTATTGATTTGATTCCTAAAATAAAAGGGCCCAACCTTTTGTTTCTGATAAAAAAATTATTTAATAAATATGATACGAAAATATGATAAGAGTGACTATTAATTAAAACAAATCATGTTTACGTTTTAATTTAATTTTTCTCTCAAAAACGAAAATAGGATAAGAGTGACTATTAATTAAAACAATCATGTTTAAGTTTTAATTTAATTTTTCTCTCAAAAAAAGTTTTAATTTAATTTTGAAAATAAAAAAGATTTTATTTAATTTTATGATAGGAGAGATTAACACACATTCAACAAGAAACATAAAAAGCACCCCTAAAAAATAGATCTAAACATCGAAAGTACACAGAAACATCCTCAAAAAACAAAAACAAAAAAGTACACAGAAACTTGAGTTTATGTCTCAGTCTCTCACTCTATATTCTTCTTCCTCTTTCTCCGCTGTATCAAAAGCTATTTTCATACCAAAAAAAGCATTATTTTTTTCTTTCTCTTTCACTTTATTCTCTCTAAAAAACATTCCTTTTTTTAGTAGAATCATTGTCACTCACAACCCTAAAATCCAGCATTATTGAGAGATTTATTCCCTCATTCTTGCAAAATTATTCTCTCTTCTCTTGCGCCACTTTCCTTGTTTTTTCTAAATAAACCCTATACTCAAAACCCCTATTTTTTCAACAACAAAATAAAATTGCACAAAACCCTAATGGGTTTCAGAGTTTCCAACGTTCATCTCGTTGTTGTGTTGTTTTCTATGATGTTTTTTGCTGCATGCTCTCAAGATGATGTTGTAATGCAAAAGCTGAAAAGTTCTATAAAATCATCAAACAATGATCTTGATTGGTCAGACTCAGATTCTCGCAAATGGAATCGTATTCAGTTTAATGGAAATAAGGTCACTGCAATTCAAATTGCGGGTCTCAATATTCAAGGTTCTTTACCAAAAGAATTGGTGCAACTCACTCAGTTAACTCGTTTTGAATGCAATGGAAATGGTTTATCTGGTGATTTTCCTTACATGCCAAGTTCACTTCAGTTTTTGTATATTAACAACAACAATTTCACTTCCATGCCAAGTGATTTCTTCACCAACATGAGTAATTTGATTGATGTGAATATTGGTTATAACCCTTTTCCTCAGTGGCAAATTCCTTCTAGTCTTAGGAATTGTTTAGCCCTTCAAATTTTTTCTGCTATGAATGCTAGTTTAGTTGGTATAATCCCCGAACTCTTTGGAAAAGAAACTTTTCCAGGTTTGACTGATTTGTATCTGTCTTTCAATTCTCTTGAAGGGAATTTGCCTAATAGTTTATCTGGTAGTTCTATAGAAAAACTTTGGGTGAATGGTCAAAATAGTATTAATAAACTCAATGGTACACTTTCTGTTTTGCAAAATATGACATCATTGAAACAAATTTGGGTTCATGGCAATTCTTTTACTGGTCCTATACCGGATTTATCGAATCATGATCAATTGTTTGATGTTAGTTTGAGAGATAATCAGTTAACCGGTGTTGTTCCACTGTCTTTAACTTCGCTTCAAAATTTAACAGTTGTTAATTTGACAAACAATTATCTTCAAGGGTCACTTCCGAAGTTTCAAAATAGTGTTCGTGTTGATAATGTTATTGATAGAGGGATTAATAGCTTTTGTACTAAGGTTGTTGGTCAACCATGTAGTCCGGTTGTTAATGCTTTGCTTTCTGTTGTTGAACCTTTTGGTTATCCTCTTAAACTTGCTCAAAGTTGGAAAGATAATGACCCTTGTGGTAATAATTGGTTAGGAGTTGTTTGTTCTAGTGGCAACATTACCATTATTGACTTTCAAAACAAGGGTTTTACTGGCAGTATATCTCCTAATTTTGCAAGCTTTAGTTCTTTGACGAAGTTGCTTCTTGCTAACAATAATCTCACCGGTACTATACCTAAGGAGCTTGCTAGTATGCCTCAGCTGAAAGAGCTAGATGTTTCAAATAATTTGTTGTATGGTCAGATACCATCGTTTCGCAGAGATGTGGTTGTTAAAACCGGTGGTAATCCTGATATTGGAAAGGATAAACCTCATGACTCACCTGACAGCCCCAAATCTAGTTCCGACTCTAGTTCTGGAGGTGAAGATAAGAAGAAATTGAGTGTTGGAGCAATTGTTGGGATTGTGATAGGGATTGTATGCTTAATTGCTGTACCGGTTGTGGTATTTGTTCTGTATCGTAGAAGACAAAATAAGCGTGATGACAAAGTTCAATCTCCGAATGCTATTGTGGTACATCCTCGTCACTCTGGAGATGGAAATGGTGTGAAAATAAGTGTTGCAGCATCTGGAAGTTCTGGTGCCGACGTTTCAGGAGGAACTTATGGATTTAGTCCATCGAGTAGTGTTCAAAATGTGGAAGCTGGTAATATGGTGATTTCAATTCAAGTTTTGAGAGAAGTTACAAACAATTTTAGTGAAAGGAATATATTGGGGAAAGGCGGATTCGCTACTGTATACAAAGGAGAATTGGACGATGGAACAAAGATTGCAGTAAAAAGGATGCATTCTGAAATGGTTGGTGATGAAGGGTTGAATGAGATCAAGTCCGAAATTACGGTTCTCACTAAGGTTCGACACAGGCATTTGGTTGCACTCCATGGCTATTGCTTGGACGAAAATGAGAAACTTCTTGTCTTTGAATACATGCCTCAAGGAACTCTTAGTCAACATCTCTTTGATTGGAAAGACGACGGGTTGAAACCGCTCGGATGGAAGAGAAGGCTTTCCATTGCCTTAGATGTTGCTAGAGGTGTTGAATATCTTCATGGTTTGGCACAACAAATTTTCATCCACAGGGATCTGAAACCATCAAATATTTTGCTTGGAGATGATATGCGCGCTAAAGTTGCCGACTTTGGATTAGTTCGGCTTGCTCCAGAAGGACAAGCTTCATTCCAGACTAGACTTGCAGGAACTTTTGGATATATGGCACCAGAGTATGCAGGTAATCACATTTTTATTATAATTTAGATTTTTTTTGTTACATATGACTTTTTATTTGTTGCACATATTAACTATCTAGGTTCCTATTTGTGTCGGATGAATGAGGTGCAGATAGTAAATTTAGCTATGCATAAACATTTTTTTTGCAACATTCTCAAATAGGGAATTTCGTAGTGAATCGCTTCACCAATACGGTACATGTGTGGTTTTCTCTTCACCTTTCTACTTTACGGTACATGTAAGTGACATTTCAACCTACTTTAGGGGTGATCAATGTAATTTAACTTTGTTTAAACTTTTAAAAATAATTACGAGCATGAAAAAATTGAAATTTGATGATAAAGAAAAACTATGTTGACTAGCTACTAACAATCTTAATGAGTTTGATAGATAAGAGAAAATATTAAAAAAGTGATTTTTATTATTGTAAAGAAACACTTTAGTTAAAAAAAAAAATGATTGTAAAGAAACACAACAAATTTATGCACTGCATAAAAATCTCTATATGGCATTCAATTTTTATACAATGTTAATTACTTTTTTTTTTGAATTCCTAACAAACAGGCCCTTATCGTCTATAGCCAATTTGCATACCTTGTGATGTCCCCTCTACTTCGCTGATTGATATTTAGTTTTTAGTTGATTAGAGAGAATATTAGGTGCTAGCATCTCATAAAATCTTGTAAATATGATTCATATTTTTCATACCGTGCCTTGTATCTATACGTAGCAACTGGCATCCTAGCATTTTTGTAATTCTTTTCCTTTCTTGTTCATTTCCCTAACTCGTTGAAATGGTATGATATGTCACAGTCACCGGCCGAGTCACCACAAAGTTAGACGTGTACAGCTATGGCGTGATTCTTATGGAGATGATAACCGGAAAGAGAGCTATCGACAACAACCAACAAGACGAGAACATCCACCTTGTTACATGGTTCCGCAGAATTATACTGAACAAAGACTCGTTCGAAAAGGTCATTGATCCAGCAATGGACATCAACGAGGAAGGCTTGGAGAGTTTCAAGATCATTGCAAGATTGGCAAGCCACTGCTGTGCTAGGGAGCCTCATCAGCGTCCCGACATGGGATACGTAGTGAATGTGTTAGCACCTCTTGTTGAGATTTGGAAGCCAGCTGAACCTGATGATGATGACATGGGATACGTAGTGAATGTGTTAGCACGTGATTTGGATAAGTTGCAGAATCTTGAAGGAATGAGCAACACACTCGATGTTTCGTATTGTTCGTCAAAGGCTGCAAGTTCTGATAATACACAGTCGAGTATACCACCCCGGTCTCCTGGATTTGCAGATTCCTTTACATCTTCTGATGCACGATGAATTTTGAGAATACACGGTCGAGTATACAATTTAGGGGATTTAGATTAGGGGATTCTTTTAGACTAAATTGTGTATTATTTCATTAATGTCAAAAAGTCACTAATAAATATGTCACGCTTCAAAATGTTTGTTTCAATTGTAGCAGTTGGAACTATTAAGATTGTCCCCTAATTTTCTTCTGCACAATATATTATATATCCCCCAATTTTATATTAATTTGATGTATGTTATTGCATTACTAGCAGTAAATTGCAGCAGTTGGACCACTTCCACCTAGAAAACATTATTGGCATCAAATGGGTTTACAAGGTGAAATTTAAGCCTGGCGGCAATGTCGATAGACACAAAGCTCGACTAGTAGCCAAAGGCTACATTCAAAAGGATGATATTAATTTTTCTGATACATTTTCTCCTGTTTCAAACTTTATTCATGTATTGTTCACTGTTCTTGTAGCAAAACAATGTCATTTATTGTGCAATAGATATCAAAAATGTTTTTCTTAATGGTGTGCTCTCTTAAAAAGTTTATACGACTCTTCCCTTGGGATATCACCCTCCTCATAAGTGCTTAGTTTGAAAATTGAACAAGTCTTTATATTGACTTAGACAAGCTTCGCGACAGTGGTTTTGCAAATTTTCCACCTCCTTGGTGACACATGGTTTATGCACTCTAAAAATGATCACTCTCTTTTCACTTCAGGTTCTAGGTCTTCATTAGTTGTCTTACTTGTTTATGTCGATGATATCATTCTAGCTAGACCAAACTCTAAGAAAATTGTTGTGATACAAGTCCTCCTATAATCTTTGTTACATTGAAGGTCATTGGATACTCGAAATGTTTCTTTTTCTTATGCTTGGAAATTGCACATTCTATCAAAGGCTTGTCCTTATCCCAAAGGAAATATACTCTCAATATCCTTGAATATTTTGGTTTTCTAGTTTGCAAACCAGCTTACTTACCAAATTTATCCCAACATGAAATTATTTGCCGCAAAAGATGATCCTATACCTGATCCTTCTCTCTATAGAAGACTCATCAGACGCTTAATGTATCTGAGCTTCTCAAGCTCTGACATACGCGTTACTGAGACAAGCTTATTCAATTTATTCAACAGCCAAGGAAACCTCACCTTCTTGTTATTCGTCACCTTTTGTAGCATCTCCAATCTACTCTAGTACCAACTCTTTTGAACGGGGGTATTAGAATATATAAGCTGCCACCAACTCTATGTTAGTTAGTTATTTAACCATAATTAGTTAGAAAGAAATTCAGTTAGATGTTACTTTTAGTTAGACAATTATTTCTGTTTACATCACTGATTCAGATCCTATATAAGCTGGACCAATATCATTGTAGAAGCATTCTAATCATTCTCCACTCAATCAATGAAGTCCATTTCATGAGATTTAATATACTTGGATGACCATGCAACTACCACACAAAACCGTACGTTCTTAATCATTGCTGACAACATGTAGTCAAATTTATCAGCTTAACGAATTTCTTCTTTTATAGCTACTTTCACTCCCATTTCTTTACTAACAAAGAAATGAGGATGAGAAATTAACGAATTTCTCCTATAATTGTGAGGGTTAGAATAAGAAGGTAGAAAAGAGATTTTGGTGAAAGGGTTCAACTGAATATTATTGATCAAGGAATGCCTTATATAGGCTTATTGTACAGGAGAAACTACTATCTAACTAACTTGCTTGTGATGCAAGCCATCTACCAAACTAACTAACAAACAGAATGATTCAACTAACAATTAACTAACAACAGACAAATGTAATACTTCCTAACATATCCTCCCCTAAATTGAACTTATAGCAAGTCCATTTAGCAATTCCAGTTTGCACACTCCAAGCTTGTCTCTCAATCTGGAGAATGTTTCTAAACTCAAAGGCTTGGTCTTAAGTTCTTCCCTTTTTCCCTTCTCATACATCAGACCATAGCTAGTTGTTGCTTTCAAGTATCTCAGAATTCTCTTCACAGCTGCTATGTGAATTTCAGTTGGTCTTTCCATGTATCTTGCAACAAGCACACTGAATATGCCAGATCAGGCCTGGTTGCTAGAAGATACATGAGACATCCTACCATTTGCTTGTATTTTGTTAAGTCCACTCATTTTCCAGTCTCATCTGTAGTCAACTTGCAGCTAGGCACTGCGGGATTGCACACTAAGTTGCAGCTTTCCATGCCAAATCTTTGCAGTATTTCTTTAGCATGTTTTTGCTGATAAATGAATATTCCATTGTTACCCTGTTTAATTTCAACACTTAGAAAGTACCTCATTTTTCCCAGATCAGTCGTAGCAAACTTCTTCATAGAGAGCTTGAATTCATCAAACAAGGTTTGATTATTTTCCTGTGAATATCAAATCATCCACATTTTACAATGATAATTCTAGCTTTGTCATCACATTTCACAAACAGTGCATGCTCATGCGGACACTTCACAAAGCCTTCCTGACAAAAATAAGTGTCTATCTTACTATACCATGCTCTAGGAGCTTGTTTGAGACCACACAAACTCCTTTTCAATTTGTACACCATTTATTTTCCTCCTTTCTGATATCCTAAAGGTCCGCTCAACATAGACTTCCTCAATAAGTTCCTCATGGAGAAAAGCATCTTAGACATCAAGCAAAAACACAATCCAACTTTTGCATGCAGCTAGAGCTAATATAGCTCTTATAGTATCCCATCTAGCCACAGGTGCAAATACTTTGTTATAATCTACTTCATATTGCTAAGAGTACCCCTTTGCCACTAATCTTGCTTTGTGTTTCTCAACTTTACCATTCTCATTGTATTTGGTCTTATATATCCATTTGACGCTAATTTTCTTTGCTCCCACAGGAAGATTAGTGAGTTCAAGTATCACTGCTTTCAATGGCTTCTAGTTCTAAATCCATAGCCTTTCTCCATATCTCATGCTTATCAGCTTCTTCATATGTAGTTGGATTTTCACTGGAACTGAACACAACAACATTATGAAGGGCTTGTGCTTCAATATTTTCTGAAGTGACATAATCATCCAGATATGCAGGCCTTTTGCGTACCATTTTTCCCAAATCTTGATCCTCATCATTGCTATCTTCAGAATCAGATACTATAGAATTTTGTTCATCAATTTCTGGTTGCATTTCATTATTTACTTCAGGTTCTTGAGGATCATTTTCATCTTCGCTATGGTTTCTTGCACTGTAAGTTACCTTGTCTGTCTTGCTCATTTCATTTTTAGTGACAATTTGTTCCACTTCATTCTTTTCCCAATTCCATTGTTTGGATTCTTCAAACGAAACATCTCTGCTTACTATAATTTTTCTTTTAATAGGATCGTACAACTTGTATGCTTTTGATTCTTCACTCAATCCTAAGAAGATACAAATCATGCTCTTATCACATAAGTTATGCATCCAAATATTCTGAAGTGATGCACTGAGGGTTTCATTCCACACCAAGCTTCTTCTGGTGTCATGTTTCTTACAGAAAAAGTAGGACATTTGTTTAGAATATGCACTGACCAATTTACTGCTTCTTACCAGAACTCTCTGGCACATTCTTTTCACTAAGCATGCATCTAACCATATTAGTTATAGTTTTATTCTTTCTTTCAGACACACCATTCTGTTGGGGAGTGTAAGCAGTTGTGAGCTGTCTCCTAATTCCATGTAAATAACAAAATGCATCTAAACGCCATGGATGAAAGAAATCAAACTATTTTACTGATTATTTGATTTGTCAATCTCAACGCCTAACCGGGCTCTTGAGACGAAGGTAGAAGAGAGATTTTGGTGAAAGTGTTCATCTGGATATTATTGACCAAGTAATGCCTTACATAGGCTTATTGTACGAGAATAACTATCATCTAACTAACTTGCTTGTGATGCAAGCCATCTAACAAACTAACTAACAAACATAATTATTCAACTAACAATTAACCAACAACAGACAAATGTAATACTTCCTAACAATAACAACGACTAATTTAATTTATTGTCACAAGTCTTTTTCTCAATTATTAGTAAATTAGAGAAAAATAAATTTATCCCAACCAAAATTATTTTCGTTGAAATAATACAACTTTTTTATATACATATAACAATGATTAATTTAAGTCACATTCAAATAAATTTACCATTCAAAGTCACCTTCAAAATATTTTTTGATAGGTCTATATTAGATTCACCATATATTCTTTCCTAGGGACACCGAATGAGCACTAGCAATTTTATAATCCTAAAAACTAACATAATTCACTAATAAAATTAATATTTCCCTAAAAAAAAAAATATCCCTATAAAATTAACATAATTCACTAATTTACTAATAAAATTAACATTTCCCTATATGAAATTGATTCTGCATTATTTAAATTTCCACTGAGGTGACTATTACATGTAACAATATAGTTTGTCATGGAAAAAGGTTGACCGTAAAAATAAAATAAAAACACTAATAAATTATCTTGAGCTGCATCCCTTGGACTTTCAAAATTTACATCATGCTGTTCCATTTTATTTCTATTTGAAATTTTTGAAATTTTTCTATTGCATCTGCTTCAAAGATTTTGCATCTATAACCTAAGTTTTCCTCATCCCATGTAAATGACATGTGGCCCAGTTTAATGACTGACTTTTGATACTTTCTCTTTTGGTTTTTCATATCTTAAGGCACTTACGTTTCTTTTATACTTTTTCAGGATACATTTAATGCACCTTATCCTATGCAATGTTGCATAGGTTAGAAAAACCATTATTAACAAAACAAAGGTAAAACATTTGTTTTAGTGTAGCTTGTTTATTTACTTCCAAAAATACCCTCAAGCCTGAAAATGTCACGGCTTGAAATGTCGAGTGGTTCCTCGTATTTTCCTCTTTAATGTCCAAAGGCGGGGGAATAGAAAGGAAGGGAACAATAAGCTTCCAAAGATAATCACGGAACAATAGAGACATAAAGGAAGGGAACAGAAAAAATAAGGAATGGGAAAAGGCGGGGGAGGATGCAGCGGCCAACGTAGAGAGGGACCGAGTTTGCAGCGCTCTTCCTTCCTTCATTTTCTTCTCCTTCTTATACACATATCTTTTCGTAGTTGAGATTTGGTTTTTTCAATCATTGGTACTGAATGTCAAGACTTTGAAAAGAGGACACATATATGTAATTGATTGGGATGATGGGTTACAAATTTTAACGACCACACCCGACAACAAAGCTAGAGTAATTTTTAGGAGGAGACTAATTTGACCAAATACAAAGATTCTGTAACGTCTATGCTAAATTGTCTAGGATGCTTGGATGGGTGTTAAAGATAAAGTATTGTATACATTAAAATTACAAATACATTGGCTAATCAGTTTTATACATCTGATAAGTACTAGCTGAATTGTACAAGATACATAAAACTGTCTGACACAATCATGTACATTGGAAAATAGATTATTTTCTTTGTAATTTTGATTGCTATAACTATTTTTAATATTAAAAGTAAACAAAATAGAAGAGGGGTAGGAAATCTCACATTTTTTTCGGCATTTTCTTGCAAACAGACATAACCAAACTTCCTTACACTAAAACCATATTTCTTGTTTTTATCATTTTAGACATTTATTTCTTCCCTAAACCTGCAAAAACAAAGAAAACAAACAAAAGTAAACTTGTGGGTTGCCTCCCACGCACCGCTCTTTTAACGCCACTAACTTGACGATCAAGAGTAATTTCAAACTGGATCATACAAACCATTATGTGCAGATGAGGCTAGGAAGCATTCTTTCACACAATGGTCAACAACATCAACCATAGCACATGAGTCTTGAATAGAGGGACTCTTCATTAAATTTGTAATCTCAAATTCCACTTTCTCATCGCCTACATGAAATGCTAACCTACCATTCTTCACATCTATAACAGCACCTGCAGTAGCAAGGAATGACCTTCCCAGAAGGATTGGAACTTGGGAATCCTCCTCCATGTCCATTACAACAAAATCCGCCAGGATATAAATTTTTCCCACCTTAATGGGGATATCCTCAAGAATTCCGGCAGGATAAATGATGGAACGATCAGCCATCTGCAAGGTCATCCTAGTAGGTTTCAGCTCACCTATGTCAAACCTCTTAAAGAGGGATAGAGGCATCAAGCTTACGCTAGCCCCTAAGTCACACATGGCTCTCTCAATGGTTTCATTTCCAATTACACAAGGGATGGAGAAACTTCCGTGATCTTTGAGATTAGGAGGCAATTTCTTTTGTATGGCAGTGCACTACATTCACTTGTTAAAGTCATTGTCTCATCATCCTCTATTTTTCTTTTCTTTGACAAAATGTTTTTCAAAATTTTTGCATAGAGAGACATTTGACACAGGGCTTCGGTAAAAGGAACATTAATGTAGATTTTTTTTTTCAGCATGTCAACAAAATTTTTAAATTGCACGTCTAAGTTAGATTTGGCAAGCCTTTGTGGGAATGATGTTTTGGGCTTGTATTGTGGTGGTGCATTTGGCTTTTCACTCTCTACCTTGGCTTCCTCACTTTGTGGCTTATCACTCTTTTTCTCACCCTTATTTGTCTTGGTTTTTTCTATGGGGTCCTCTAGTTGCCTACCATTTCTAAGAGTAATAGCATTCATTTGGCCTTTTGGGTTAGCTTCAGGTTCACTCGGAAAGATTCCGGAGGATTTTGAGGAAGATGCTACTTGTTGGGCTACTTGAGAGATTTGAGTCTCTAGCATTTTGTTGTGAGTAGCAATAGAATCCACTTTTGAGGTCAATTTTATGAGAGAGTCATTCAAAAATCCGGTTTGAGTTTTGAGTTCTTGGTTTTGCTTTTGTTGTTCCATCAAAAAAATTTCAAGCAAAAGTTCCAAGTTGGATTTTTGAAAGGCTCTCTGGTTGTTTGCAAAATCGGGTGGTGCTGGCTGTTGTCCAAAAGAATTTTGAAAATTTCTTTGAGCATAATTAACTTGCTCATGACGAACAGCAGCCACACCTTATTGGCACTCAACACCAATATGACTAGCAACACCACATATTTCACAAGGAGGTTTAACAACGGGGGGTGTGACAACACTTACAGTTAATTTGTCAAATTTTTGGAAAAGTGCGTCCACCTTAGCAGCTAAATGATCAATGGCAGAAACCTCATACATTCCTGCCTCTTTTTTAGAGGGTGTAGGAGCAACAGTGGTGATGGTTCTCTCACTTGTCCATTGGTAGTGATTTTGAGCCATGTCTTCGATCAAAGCATATGTTGCTATGTAGTTTTTGTTCATTAAGGCTCCACCTGCAGCTGCATCAACAATCATTTTTGTGGCAGATAAAAGATCATTATAAAAAGTATGGACAATCAACCATTTCTCTAAACCATGATGGAGGCATAGCCTAAGCATTTCTTTGAAACGCTCTCACGCATCGTAAAGAGATTCCCCATATCTTTTAGTGAATCGTGTTATTTGGTCCCTCAATTAAGTAGTTTTGCTAGGGGAAAAATCGGTCAAGGAATGCTTGCCTCAGCTGATCTCAAGATGTGATAGTACCATTTTGCAAAGAATGAAACCATGCACTTGCTCTATCCCTTAATGAGAAAGGAAAGAGGTGCAACCTTATGACTTCTTGTGTCACTCCATTCGCTTTTAAAGTGCCACTAAGTCTTAGAAAAGTAGCGATATGGAGGTTTGGATCCTGAGAGGGAGATCCGGAAAATTGATTTTGCTGCACTAAGTTAAGTAGCGCATGCTTGATTTCAAATTTTTTTTGCATCAACTGATGGGTACACAATAATAGCTTGTGGCTCTTCTGTAGAAGGGGTTACAAACTCTTTGAGAGTGCGTTCCTCAGCCATATTGTTTCTATTATTGCGTGCTTCTCTTCTTCTTGTATGAAAATACCCTTCGATCTCGGGAATAAAATCACCAAGACTTTTGGTTCATCGCATTCAAGAATAAGAGAATCCAAGAGTTGAAAGAAAAAAGAAAAGTTTCAGTCTAACCAGTACTAAAAAGTCAATCAATATTACTAATTCCCCGACAACGGCGCCAAAAGCTTGATACGAAACTGCAAGCGTACGGTTCTTATGCTTCAAACGTAAATCATATAATATTAGAATAATCGATTTTGTAAAAAGAACAGATGCACCACAAGTACAATAAAAGATTCTATCAAAAGTCCTTAGCTCTTTTCTTAATTGCACTTTTCTTTAAACGTGTGAAGAATCTCAAACTTGTTATGACTTATAACTCTTCTTATATATTTTCAATCTAGTTTTAAGAGAAAAAGGTTTTGAAGCAAATTGGGAAAACTTTGAAACCCTTCCACATTAAATTTAGGAAATGTGATTATTAATGATGCTCTATTCATTTTCCAAAATTTTCCATATTTTCCTTTGCCATGTTAATCCAGTGTTAAACTACCTCTTCTCCTTGACCATAGGAGATACAATAGAGAAGAAAAAAATCCCCAGCTAAAGCTAATTTCATAACCATCAAATAAACAAACTTGGTTCTTTTGAAGGGTAACATTTTCAAATGGCAATAGCAGAAGTGCTTGAAATCCGTAAAACCTCACCTTGCTGCACATTCCACAATTCACAACTCAAATTGTGGCTATAACATCAAGGATTTTGAGGTTTTCGGACCATGATATGACAACAGTGGCGGCATTGAAAACGTTTTAGGGAACCCTGTCACGACACAATTGTGGTGCCATTGAATCTTTATCGCAAAATTCAAATGTTTTTAGGGTTTTACGTAACCATGTTACGCCACAAGCACATCGGGGTTCCAATTTCACCACACATTCAAGGATTGTTGGAATTATGCAATCATGTCAGACACAATAACAGCATCATTGCAATTTTCCCCCAACCTTAACCGTTATAACTTATAACTTATAACGTAACTGCAACTACAATTTAAAACACTTTAACTACACAACTTCTAATTTGAACAATTTTAAACTAACTTCAACAATTTATACAAATCAAATCTTCTACTAATTCTTCAAAACGATTAAATATAAATAAAAAATAATTAGAAATTAGGTCCAACAAAACTTCAAAGTATCTGAAAAATTGGGTCCAATAAGAAATATATTATGCGTTACACTTAATAATATGCAACCAAAAAATAATAAAGCATATATAAATACTAAATCATCCTCTCAAAAAAAAAAAAAAAAAAAAAAAAAAAAAAAAAAAAAACACCCCAAAAAAAAAAAAAAAAAAAAAAAAAAAACTAAAATCATGTCCCGCTTTGTGTCGTAATTACGTTGACAAGGGAACTATACTTTGCACATACTCATGAATCCACAATTTAGTCGTTAGATAACATTGAAATTGGTGAAGCACGTTGCAATCTTTATCGTATATCTTCATCAGATCTTGTCGAGACTTTCTATCAAGGACTTGAACATCATCCTTCCCCTTCGAAAGAACACATTGAATATCAAGACAGCGATCAAGTGAGACATTAAGGTTGTATTTCTTGACCCAACCTTGTTGATCTTTAACCCAAATTCTAATCTCATTAATTGGATCAAAACGACCCAAAAATTTACAAACATATGCAAGGGAACCGTTAATCTCCGCGATATCATGATCTAAAGGACTATATCGTACTGGAGACTCGAGTAGTTGAAACTGATTCGTGTGGAAGTCAAAGCAGAGGATGTTAAAATCGTGATCATCATGGTTGGGGCCTACAAGCCAATGATAAACACCATTAACAAGAGTATTATATGTGTTAAAACGTCTATCACTGTGATATAGGATAGTTTCTGAAGGAGGGACGGGTAAAGGGATAAGGGTCCATGATTTAGTGCTATGATTATAAAGTTCAGCAAGTGAAAAAGAAATAGACCGACGCCAACGTATAGGACGATGGATACTGAGTTTGACGACTTTGAATTCATTGGTGTTGGGATCAGCACCAAAACCAATAAATGCTTCATCATTAACATCTAAGACAATTTCATAAGAAGGTTGGGGAAGAAGTTGGAACTCCCTAGTGGTTGGGTTCCACAAAATTAAATCGTCACATTCCTGCAAACAGAAAACACCATTGCAATGACCATATGAATATACTGTATATGGCATTTTGATAAGCATATCTCCTGTTGGACTTGGATTTAGTGTTGGGTTGTCATGTACGGAGAGAGTCATTATGACTTGGTTTCTTTCTTCAAATATGCAAGATGGAAAGATCATGAGGCGACGGTCCTCAGACTGCATGCCCATCTGCATGTGCCTCTTAACGAAATAGGGAGACTTGATGAGAACATTCCACGATTGTCGTACACATTTGAAACGCATCAATGATTTTGCTGGAAGCCTCACTAGTATTTGTATCTCCAAATCTTCCCCTAGACTCTTATGCATTCTTTTTGCTCTGAAAACATTAAGATTCACTTTATCAGTTTTCGATGTTTAGATTTTGATTACAAGCTAGCACAATATTATTATTATTATATATATATAATTTTTTTGTTGAAGGAATATATATACACACACTCCCTCCGTCATTTTTTATAGGAATAATTTACAAAAGTCGCGGGTATTAAAAAAAGTGTTTGAAATAATAAATTTGTCATAAATATATGTTACTATTACCAAAAGTCCCGGCTATGATTGTTACCGATATAATATTAATCTATTTCAAAAAAATTGCAAATTATATCCACAATAGGTGAGATTATAATTATACATATCAATAATATTTATGTTTAAAAGAATATGATAAAAATAATATCATGCATAAACAATTTATATCCACGATAGATGAGATTATAATTATACATATCAATAATGTTTATGATAATAGTGTTCTACCCGCGAACGACTCGATTTAATCTCTTCCTCTATAGACTTCGAGTTTGTACGATTTCATAGGACTTTTGTTTGTAATTCTTCGATTAAGAGAACCCCTTTGATAATTTTGAGAATCATTAAGTTATTTAAGTGGATCTGGGGTTTTATGCTAAACAAGAAAACGCAGCAAGTTGTATCTCAAAACTTTAGATAAAATAAAACCGTAAGCCAATCAAGTTCATATACATACACTCACAATTCAAATATTTAAGAGTCGAGAATTAAAATATTTAGAAATTTTAACAGTTCGCCATGAATTATAGATATAAATACAGATTAAAGCATATGTACATGGTAATAGATAGATCATATCAAGATAGTGTGTACCTTTAAATTCTAGGAGAATTGAAAGAGATGAATAGGAGACCAGCACACGACAAGACACGGCTGTGAAGAATTAAGGTTGAGAAGCAGTTACTTCTGTATATATATATGTTCTAAACTATATGATCCAACTCTCGACGGGTTTAAGTTCAACCCATCACGGCCCGTTTCCAATTAGAATAAGTAAATAAATATCAATTCTTTCAAAAATAAAAAAAAGTAAATACATATCAATTAGTATTTAATACCCCTAAAAAATTTAGAATTTAATAATTGATATAACAATTTATTATTTCAATTATTAACTATTTCAGGAATATTTTATGTTGTCACTACATATTTATGTTCCATGAGTAGTTTCTTTTTTCTAATAGATAAATAGGAAATATAAAAAAATCATAAGAATAACTATAATAAGTACTGTAAAATCTAATCCTGAGAAACAATATCCTAGGAAATAACTTAAGTTACTCTAATATAACATGGAATGTATTATAAGAATTTTTCTTATACTAACAGTGTCTAACCTGCAACCTGAATAGTGAATTTGATTGGAAATTGTCATGCTTTAACAACAATATATTGTTTGTACTCATATTGAAGTTTGACCAAACCAAAACAGATCGTGCTGCAGTTAGATATCATGATATCTGTAATTTATTCAAAGTAATTTGTGTAAATGTAAACATTGAATTTCTGGTTCGTGATATCATCCATTGATATGTATCCTTAAAAGGATTAAGCTTCTTGATTACGCAATTACATTGCTTAGAAGCTGACGTTTGGGTTGCTGACTTAAAATGTTATTGCAGACGCTTTATGATCCTCGGCTTAAAAAGATGGTGTATGGGGATGCTTTTTTCCCCTCTGACAAATTTTTAGATCCAGAATTTTTGATACTTTAGTTAACCTTGGACTTAGGACAACTATGGGATTTTCCGGTTTGCTTGATTGTGCTAGATCAGTCAGCTTGTTGCATGATTCCGGGGACACTGAAGCCTCCAAGCATGGTAGAGAGTTATTGGGTATTTTAGGTACATTATCACTTAAGCTCTCAAATAAAGGAGAAAGAAAGAATGGTGATAAGTGGAGCAGAGCAGCATGGCTGTGCGAAGCAGCAACATGATCGATGATGCTGTTCAATGTGATGGCGTTTGTGAAGATGAAACAAATGATACTGATTCAGCATTCAGCAGCTGTATTCTTGACATGCCAGAAGAAGAATTTTGGAATGAATTGAAGCTAATCTCTTGGTGTTCAGTTATTTTTGATACACCTGTTAGGGGACTTCCTTGGTCACAATCCAATAACTAAGTAGCATCCCCGCAATTGTGAGGCCTAAATCACAGATGTGGATGGTATCTTCTTCAATGCTCATATTAGATGATGAAAGTGACAAGACATATCTACAAACAAAACTTGGGTGGACGGATTGCCCAAGTGTAAGTGTTTTATCAACACAATTAATTGAGGTATCTAAGTCCTTTAAGCAGATGAAAACACATTAATTACTGGATCCTGATTTTGATGCTCAGTTGCAAAAGGAAATACCTCGCCTTTATTCCCAATTGCAAGAATATATTAATATTGATGACTTAACTGAACTGAAAGCAATGGTTAGATGGTGTTTCATGGGTCTGGATATTGGTGATGATTTTGTATCACCAAATGCACTTGCATTTGATTCACCAGTAAAATTTACTCCCTATTTATATGCGGTTCCATCTGAGCTGTCAGAGTATAATGATTTGATGATAAAGTTGGGAATCAAATTGAGTTTTGGTATTTCGGATTATCTTCATGTACTACAAAAGTTGCAGAATGATGTGCATGGAGTTCCACTTTCAATTGATCAGTTAAATTTTGTCTGCTGTGTTCTTGAAGCTATACAAGAATGTTTCCTGGAGAAGCCACATTTTGATGCTTTTGACAGTCCCTTGTTGATTCCTGATGCTTTTGGAGTTCTGATGTCTGCAGGAGATCTTGTATACAACAATGCACCATGGATGGAAAACATTTCTCTTGTTGGGAGACATTTCGTGCATCCAAGTATCAGCAATGATTTGGCTGAAAGGCTGGGAGTACAGTCAGTTCGCTGCCTCTCTTTAGTCCGTGAACATATGACTAAAGATCTGCCATGCATGGACTACAAAAAATAAAGGAACTTTTGGCTTTGTATGGAAAAAGTGAATTTTTGTTATTTTACCTTCGACTTGGAAGATTGCTGCAATGCCAAGAAATTACACCTAATTTATGATAAGAGAGGGAACATCCTTGCCAGTCTCTTCAGCACAATTTAGGCAAGATTTTTTTTCTTTCTAAAATTTATTTCTTTTTAATATTTTTAATGAACTTGCCAAATTTCTTTTAAGAGTAAATTCATTCAACAGATGATGTGGTAAATGAGAAGCTCAAGTTAAGCAAGGGAAGATTTTGTGGAGTCATGACAGTGTGTTTGGCTCTATGATCTGAGAAAAGGCACAGGCCTTATAAGAAAACATAAAGGCAGAATTGGACCAATGCAATGAATGACCTTAATAGAAAGAACACCATTGTTGAGGAGACAGTAAATTTGAGATTATTTTTATTCAAAAGGAAATTAAACAGGTAATATTGAAGCATTTCAATTATTTTTTTGGTTGAGAAGGGGGAATCTCCCTGTGAGGTCAATCAAATGCTTGCCTAGTGAGCTTAGCTGCTTGAACAATAAGTACTTATGTGGCCATAAAAGACTTAACCTCTCTGGTGGGGTATGCCTTCATCAAGGGTTCTAAGTTTATTCCTTACCTTTTTCATTCAGTGGTTATCTTGTTGCCTTATGACTTGGTGGCCACGGGTTCTAGTTATCGAAACAGCTTTCTCTTGTACCTTTCTCACTCATGCCCGCAGCTGCCCTTTTACTTGCATAATTTTTCCAAACATCATTGTATGCCAAAGTGGTGGCGCAGAACTATTTTGCAGGAAGGGTACTTCAAAGCTTAAGCTTGTGTGCTGTTTATTTGTTGTGAAATGACATGCTGTGTTTAACTGTTTTTTATAACTGTTCTTAATTGCTCTTAACATGGCATGATTTATTCATACAGGCGAATTCCAAGGGCCTTCTCTGGCAGCAATTTTTGAAGGTGCTTGCTTGAGTCGAGAGGAATTCAGTAATTTCCAGCTCCTTCCTCTGTGGAGATTATGTGGCAACACACTTAATTATGGTTTGGGATTGGTTTCTTGCTATTCAATATGTGACCTTCTCTCAGTCGTATATGGTGGCTACTTTTATATGTTTGATCCTTGTGGTTTGGTACTCGCTAGCTGCACTTTCAACTAATGCCCCATCGGCAAAGATGTTTTCTTTGATTGGTATAGTGTGATCGTCTATATTAATGTAAAATAGTTTTTTATATTTTTCCTTCTCTGTCGCGTTGATGATTGTTTACTGCACTGCTAACTTATATTACTGTACAGTAAGTACTTTAGGTCGACACATATTTTACCGTGTCAGATGGTAGGGGCTGTTGGCTCTGGAATAGTAGGCATTGGTCTTTTCAGCATTTGTACTGGATTTTAAACAAGTGCAGTTGTAAAGCAATTGGTACAATATTTGCCCTATAATACTCATAACAAAGAGAGGGAAATACTATTTTTCTTTCTGCATATCTTTCTCTTCCAATTTATCAAACTACACAAAAAATTTACTTTGTTATTTTCTTTGACACTTAAAAAGATAAATATGGTAATTTTTCTTTTCAAGTTATTTTCATAGAATAATTAATCACTCAATTGATTAATTATTCTCAGATATAAAGAGTGGTTAGGGAGCAACCACATACTGACATATTAGCCGTTTATGTTGTTTATTATTCTTAAGCAGGAAAATTTTCAGTTTTGGAGTAACTAATCACTCAATTGGTTAACGATATATAAAGAGTGGTTAACAAGCAACCAGTTATTGACAATGACATAATAAATTTTCAGGAAATTCATTCATATATACATATATTTTGTAATTTTATTCTGACATCTTTTATGCCAATCAGTTAATGATTGCTTCAAAGATATGGTCTTAGGCATGCTACAAAATTATAAGTCCTGCAGGTATTTTCTATTATCAAGAGTGGGTGTTAATGTAAAAATAAGTACTAGCTTGTATTAGTTCTGCTACAGCAGATGACAGGTCAGTTCCTATAACGGGTTGAAAAAAATGAGGAAAACAAATTCCTGATTTTAATACAATGCAGAAAGAAGATTGTGATCTGATCACCGAGTCACTTCAAGTATTTGATAAAAAGATGTATATGTTTGGTTAGCAATTGAGAAACTGCTGCATTTAAATACATTTGATATATAACCTAGAGTAACTATTTTTTAAGATGTCTTTATCCTGCAAGCTGCTACAATTTACAGAACTTTGCAAGGTTGCTGATCCAATCGTTTCACTAGTCAGAAGTTATGCATAAGGCAACTGCTCCGAGGAAGAGTAAGGAAACCACTGAATGGAACAGATAATCACATGATATTTAGCAATTGAAGGTGGGAACACTGCATGATATTTATAATTTTCGTCTTGTTCTTTTAACCTGAATATAAGCATGTAAGTTTCAATTAAAGCCAAATACAACTTTCGCTAAAGAGGGATCAACATATACCGGGTGGAACTTACAGGGTATCTTCACGTATTGACACCTTCTGATGTTATCTTTGCATCAGTGATCATTTTGAGATTTCTCATTTTGCTGCCTACATCATCTTTCCAATTACGGATTAAGGTGCCTACGTTATATTATTATGCTATTTTTTCTTATGTGTATTTATTTGTACCAAAATGAGTCTGGATTCTGGAAAGCTTCACAGGGCTATTCATGGGGCGGACTAACCTTGTCCGTCACCAGACCCTGGACACAAAAAACCCCGATGATATACAAGTCTAAGTATGATCGTATCTAGTTAGGGTTGTACCTGGCAAACATGAAACATAAGCTAAATTAAATTATAAGATGATTACATATTTATGTTCAAAAGATAATCAGTTCATGTAAAAAGCACATATATCATATTATGTATTGATACAGATATAACAAGAGTTTTCATTTTGATCCACAGTCAATGTTATATATATATATTGATCCAAGTATGTGTTGACTCTACACATGAGCACATCGCTAACATATTTCTTAAAGGCAAATTCATAGTCAAACACTTTTAATGATGCATAAACACATGAATGGATGATAATGTAAAATATTTCATGTGTATCAACATTAAATCCTTATCATAATTATTCAGATTCATTACTGTCATTTTCCGTTAAAGCGCTGCTATTTCTAGCACAAATGTTTGATGCTGCCAAGTCAAATTGAGTGTCAGTTAACCATTTGATAACATTTTCAGATAGCATGCAATTAAATTCCAGAAAAAGATATATTTTCCGGCTGTTTTGATACTTACTATTTTTGGACAACGATGTTCCCTCTTTGGCTGCTAGGCATCCTGTTGTAGCAGTAGTTTGCTTTATACTACTATGATCACTGCAACACGCAACACTGACTCGGGACACCCAGAGGAACAGAGAGATAAACTCAAATGTCACAATTAAGAAGCAGATCACCTCCTATTAATAGAAATTATGAAATTAGCTATAAACTAACTGAATCCAAATACTCCGCCAGATTGATCATACTAACCTTCAATTCACCAAATTTTCTGCACTGAGGGGTACCATACAAGGATGTCAGATCGTTATCATCATCCAAAGACTCCATCTTATAAACATGTAACTTATTCCATGAACAATACAAGCAGATGAAAAACTTATACCAAACAGCAACATTATTCTGGAAAGATAAATTTAAAGAGCAGACTATTGATGGTTAAATTCAATTACTTGAATAATCTTTTGGCTTATATATGATGTGATCTCTTCTACTTGATGTGATCTCTACTATATGGTTGGGAAATTCCATTTGCTATTCAAAGAATAAATTAGTCTCTGGGCACACAGAAAACAACAGAAAGATAGTCAGCCGACATTATAAACAATCAAATCATCTTATATAAAGAGAATGCCAAGAATTATCTATAAACAAACTTGGAATTAGGACTACTTCAAAAAGCTAGCACAACGGGTGAGAACCACCCAAGCCTATTAAGGACTACTTCAACCATATATATAATTGATGGGCGATCTCAGCACATCCCTTCACACCTATCAGATCTAAGGCTGCAATGAAGGCAACTCAAGATGGTCGCAATAAAAACGACTAGCGTTGGGTTGCTCGAATATTTATGCCAACATATTCTTGATAAATAATCCATAAATATCACAAAACAAACATAGCAAACTCTAGATGTTATTCCTTCAATTCAACTTGATTAGACTGTCATTGCTTACCAAAATCAACAAACCAAAAAGATTGTGGTTTAGTCCCTTTCCTAACTTACCAGTGTCACGGCTTATCATTATATTTTTTCGATAAAATGTACACCATTATTAATCATATTACTTTATTCTCCCTTCCCTGAAAAGAAAAAACACTTTAATCTCCTGTTTTTTTGTATACATTCCAATGAAAATAGAAAAAAGTCCTATCTAATGGTTTGACTTGCGCTGATATGGTCAAATAACTTAATAGTTAATCGGAACTCTACTTATAATATTCATAAGAGTAAGTAACGAATATATTACTTATCCATCCCAATAACATTAGATCTCGTCTTTAGAGGATAATATGCAAGAGTCATGAATTTAGTTCCAAAAGTCATAGAAAAATATTGTCAATAAGACCATCCTCAACGAGGGACTTAAATTTTAAGATTTAGTACATCTGATGTATACTCATTGGGGTTAAATAATTTTTGGTTCCTACGAGACATGATGTCTCAAACAAGATCTTCAATCTTAAGTGGAGTCGACAAATTTTTAATATTAACAAATTAAATGTAATAATATAAAGTTATTGATAGTTGATTAACGAGTCCGTTTAAAAAAATTGTGTGAGATGCTGAGTTGGAGGGATTGAGTGTTTATTATGTACTACTATTAAAAAGTTATAAAAGTGTAAAGTATACACGTGAGACCCATGTAGATACCCAAAAATAAATTTCTCCATTATAGATGCTCTAAGGTTCTTGAACTAACGAAATTTAAGAATGATTATTAATTTTGAAATTATATAGTCAATTTACATTAGTCTAAATAAAACATTTTTTTGAACTAAATTGACAAATTCAAAAGAACCAGCTTGATTCCCCTAAAAAAAGAAATATTTACTAGGATAGAGGGGAATGAACTACTTTTTAACAAATAATCAGAATAAAAGAGGTGAAACAATAATCAAAACAAAATACATGCGTTGAAGACGCTTTTTTTTTTTTGTGGTGTGCCGAGGTTTAAGCCTCGGACATTACGGAATGCGTTGAAGACGTTTAACAATAATAAAGTGCAACAATGTGTTTCTATTAAAAAATAAGTGTTGCTTACACCTATTTGAATAACTTTTACAAATATATAAGACAACGTAACATGAGTATCTACAAGTTTTTTCAACATGACCACTTTCTTCAACCTAATCAACAATCATCAACATTATGAAGAAAATGAGCATTGCAATTTGCATGCACACTTCATAGTATGAGCAAATTAGATTGAATCAAAGTATTGTCGCAATCAAATGGAAACCAAAAGTACAATGAAGTTGATATTCCAAATAATTAGCATATCCCTCAACAGACTGCTATAAACTAAAATAAATACATTTTTTATTATGTTATATAAACTAAAAGAAATATCCCATGTGATGATGCTACACACTTGAACTTCATATTGTACCTTGCAAGGGTAGTTTCACTGTCAACCTGCACATTTACTAACACATTTGGTATTAAAAAACTCATGAGATATAAAAACACAACCCACCAAAGTAATGTGATAATGTAAGACATTAAATTTTAATAAGATTCTGCCAAAATATAAAAAGCTGAATGAAGATGCAAAACAAATTTCGATCATAATATGTATGGACTTGAAAAGAAAGAAGCTTCCAAAAAGGTTGTGATGAAAGAGCCTAAATTTGTCTAACTTTGCTTTGGCAGAAATCTTAAAGAGGCTTTGAGAAAACTTACAACAATTGTAAGGCGATCCATACATTAAGTTTTTCCAAAAGAAAACTTACAGTAATTGCTAAAAATAATTAACCTCTCTCACATATTTATTCCCTAGATTAATGTTGGATTCCATTTTCTTCATTTCTTTATCGTCACTTTTTCGATGCTTCACTCTTCTATAACTTGTAGTTGAATCAATTGATCCAACTTCAATGGAGAGGGCGTTCTTCAATAAAGATGATCCCTCCTTTCAACCTATTTCAAACAAAATGGAAATGGAAAAAAATAAAGTGATGCAAAAATGTAAGGAAATTTTCCTTCTCTCCCCTTAATAAGTAAGTAGTCTATTCTCAAGATATATTTTTCAATAATTGTGCATTGACCAGACTAACATAGAACATGATTTATAAAACAACACTAAAATCATGTTATAGCAATTCATTCTAGTAAAAAATCTAGAGCAACCAGAAGATGCCTGCAGAAAACATCCCCAAGTAACAAATGTAACAATAAAATCCTTTAACAACCTCTCAAGAGTTGTGCATTATCCAAGTATAAAAGATTAACTGGGATGAGGAAACTGAAAAAGATCAAAACAATTTTAAAAGACAAAAAATTGTAAATAAGGATAATGAACTCTAAGAGGCCAAGAGATATCCAAATGGATAAACTACAAATCCAAAGCAATTTTTGACTTGACAAAAGGAAAACTGATACACACATTACTTATGGTTAATACCAAACCCTAAGCAAATAGATTCAAACTAATTAGAAATATAAAAGTACAATGCACGTGTTGGTAACAATCAATTCAATATTATTCCCTTGAAGAGACACGTTGCTAGCTGAAAAGTGATTGCATTTGCATCAATAAAATCATTACCTGAAATTCTTATTATATAAATCTTACCTTAATAAAGCTCATTCAGACTACGTTGTTCCTCAATTACTCTCCAAAAAATAAAATTTTAGTTAGAAATGAAATCAAATGCTATGATAAATATGAGAATATGAAGCAAAGAAAACCTAGAATAATCAATAAAGAAAAGCAAGAGAAGAAATGAGAATGGAACGGGGGGAGAAAGAGAGAGGGTTCAGATTTGAAATGAAATATTTGACAAGAGAGAAGGTTGAATATGAATAAAGAGAAAAAAATGAAATCTTTGGGAAAGAAAAGGAACAAATCGAGTGTGGCACTAATAGTGATACGGGCGTGTTCAATACACTTGTCGGTTAAAAAACGGTTTGCAGTGATGCAGGAGGGTTTCCTTAGTAATTTTATAGAATTTTATTTTAGCCAAATCTTAATTTTTTTTCTAGAACTTTCTATTATTATTTCATTTCGGCCCACGGATTTGTTATTTATTTCATTATATAAGCAGAACTTATGCAGCCTAAGAGGCAGACATTTATTCATTAATAATATTCGAGACTTTTCTCTCAATTTTGGTGGATTCCGGAAACCCTTATTTTGATACGTTTGTCGCTTGCAACCTTTGTTTCCATTCTGCGTCATCATGTAGTTTGCCTTTCCAATACATCAACACTTCCAACATTGAAAGCACACGTCCCATTGAAAGAAAATATTGAAAACCATTACGTAGTTTTACTTCTTGCTATTGGAATTTGTAGAGAATGAAATATTCAAAATAACCATTAAATATTAGTAACAAATTAATAAATTAAAAATAATTAAAACACAATTAAGAATATATTTCTACTAATAGAAACTTTAAAGGAAGTAATCAGTCTTATTTGCCGACAAATGACAAACTTACCAAAATATTTAGTCTGCTTTATTATTATTTAGGGTTTTTTTAACCTATACAACATTGCATAGGATAAGGTGCATTAAATGTATCATTTTTTTTAATAAAAACTATCATATTAATTATCATTTTCTTGAAAAATGATAAGGAGTTGTATTTTCCCTCCATCTCTCTTCCCTATTAAACAATTTATTTATTGTATTTGGTGAAGAACTAAATAGTCAAATTCTAAATACAATTCAATGTGTAGTTGAGCTTTTTTTCTTTCACAATATTTTTTTTCCTTTTGCGACAAATATTTTTTTTTTAACAAGTGCTCAAAACTCACTTATTTGTTCTCATGTGACAGCTATACCACAATAACTTATATAATTACTTTCTTTCAATTTTATTTTTACGTTTTTCTTATATGTTCTCAACTAATTTCTTATTTACGATTTCATTAAGTCACACAAGCATATATTACGTTTTTCTCAGGCACTCACAAACACCGCTTAAATTGCCACAGATCAATATGACCAACTCTGTCTCAATATTTTATGGGAATATTACTAAAAGAAGAAATTCTAAATTAAAAAAGATACTTTTAATCTTTTAATGCATTGATTACACAACTATCAATATAAATATTACTATATTTGTTTCCTTAACCAGTGTCCCGGAAGTACGGGTTAACATGACCCATATTTTATTTATATTAGAAACATAGTATTTCTTCTTCTCTATGATGATATCCGTCACAAGCCCTCAACAATTTTTCTCAATTTCTTTCATTGAGTCACACATGCATTTCTTTAACGTTTTCTCAATTTCTCTCATTGAGTCACACGTGCATATTATTACAAAGAAATATCGTTCATGGATAATTCCAAAAAATAGGTTAGATAAAATAAAAATAAATAAAAAGGATTGTTCTCCATGCACCCATTTAAAAACAAAGAAATAAGTTAGAACAAAGAAATATCGTTCATGGCACCCATTTAATTCGTGGATAATTCTCCATGCAAATATTCCTAGATGTAGTCATTATTTTTGTAGTATATTTTTTTCAAGGAATTTGTTTTTGCAGTATATAGTAGTTATAAAAAAATAGAATGATTAATAGAATAGAGAAAATTATCATTTTTCAAGAAAAAAGATAATTAATATGATAGTTTTTGTTGAAAAATGTGGTACGTTTAATGCTCCTTATCCTATGCAATGTTGCATAGGTTAGAAAAGCCCATCATTTAAATGGTAAAATATTGAGAAAGACGGCAACATTTTCTACAATTCCATAGTGACTTAAGAAAAGTGATTGAATGTTTAAACTGTATACACGTTCATTCTTCATGCTATATATATAATGTGCCTGCCTGCCTCCTAATTCATTCACTCAACATTATCTTTATCACCAACCAACCAACCAACAATTTAGTTTCTTAAATAAAAATTGCTATAGGAATCTCACTATGAAGTTCTTCAAATACTCGATTGGTTCAATATAATTATGATCTTTCTTATTATGATGCTAGCTAGCAGGAGGTACTTAATTAATTTATTAAATTTTTCTACCATTCATTCATTAGCTATCTAGTTTATATTATGATCTTATTCTTGAGTCTATATAATTTGTTATTTTATTTTGAATTTTTGCAGCTATTGGACAACCAAATGGAGCATGTTTCTTACCCGACTTAATGTGGAACCATGCAGCAGAGGTCATGAATCTCTACTACGCGAAGAATCAAAGAACCGATTCGAGCTACTACTTTGGTAACACTGGTCTCATTGCTTATAGTGATACTCTTTTTAGTTTTCTTGTGATTTTCTCTAGCAAAAAGTTATTTTTCCTTTCCCTATATATACAAGCCTTTTCACTCTAGAATATCAGGAACCAGAGAAAAGTAAGGGGAAAAAATCACCATGACCAAATACTCAATTAATGGTTCCATTCTCATCTTTCTTATTTTGTTGTTCAATGGAGGAGGTAATTTATTCATTGAGAACACGAACATATTAGTGACTAATTTCTTTTAATGGATTTCTCTCAAACAATGTCCTTAGGGCACTTGTTAGCAAGACCCTTATTAATATAAGCTCATGATAGTATTTGTATATATAAAGATTCGGTTAATTAAGATGTGTATGCGCACGCGTGCATGCGTGCGCGCGAATGCGTGTCTGTGTGCGTGTGTGAACTAAGTAAGCAGTTCAATTTCCAACATCTGGCATCATGAGCCTTGTTCTAAGTGAAAAGAGTCGTCAATGGCGCGACACATACACATGGAAACATTCCTGCAAAACCTTCCAATTCTCAATGGGAAGAATTACGACAACTGGAGCAAATAAATGAAGGTGGTGTTTGGTTTCTAAGATTTATGGGATTTGGTGCAGAATGGGATATAACCCATTGGTGATCGTGCCACTTATGAAGAAAAAGTTGCGCACAAGGAGAAGAAGAAAGATTATAAGGTTTTGTTCATTATTTATAAATGTGTGATATCTGACAACTTTGAGAAGGTTGGTAATTCAAATGGAAGAGAATCACAAGGTGAAAGCAGTTCTTCAAAACATAAGAACGTTAATAGCAATCGTGGTGGTTTTAATGGAAATATATAGGTGGAAAGAAAATATTTGACAAGAGTAATGTTCATTCCACTTAATAAAAGAGTGAGTGTTAGAGAAAGTATTCAAAAACGAGTATTGCTAGCATTCTTCAACGCTACTTTTGTTTATTGATCGGCAAAATACTTGGTCTTATGTGTTATGATAGAATTCAGACTCAATGTCCCAAAATTTTATAAATACGCTGCGATTTGTATAATCTAAACGAGATAAAATGAGAATTTTGTGAATCGTGTGAGAATAGTGGGTGTGATAAGAAATTCTCAAAAAATGTATGGTCATCAATAGTTCCAATAATGAAATTAAAAATAGAGGCTATGTACATAGTTCGTTTTAAGAGTGATTATAGATGAACCACTCTATTTTATACACACTCTGTACACCCCCACAGAAAATCGACACGTGGCATTACTTTATAAATAAAAAAATCTGAATAGGACTTCTATCTTCTTCTCCTCTGCCTTGCCTTTGTCTCGTCGATCCCTCTCCTCCACCGGCGACGGCGGCAACAACTTCACCCTCACTGTTAGTTTTTTCTCCATGTTTTCTTTCTCTCTCACCGTGCTCTTTCTCTCTCCATGTTTTCTCTTTCTCTCTCACTGTGTCCACCGTATTCACTGTTTCGATATCAGCAGTGGTACCATACCATATCTCCCCATTGCCTCAGACTCACCACACGCCCCTTCATCCACCACCACTGTCGATCGCCGTCACAGATCTATTTGTGAGGGGCAATGGGGTTGTATTTTTTTCTGGTTCTGTTTGAGTAAGAAGAATCCTTGACAGTGGAAAGCAAAGATTGAATCTGAATCCGGTGACACCATGGCCGGCGAGATCTCAGATAGAACATGCCGGATTTGAACCCCCACTGCCTTCGCTTAAAAGAGTGGTGAGAGAAGAGGAATGTTTGAGGGTGTGTTTCACAATTACAGGGGAGGATTGGTGAGGGTGTGTTTACTGTTACGGGGAGGATTGGAGGAGTGAAAGGATTGAAAAAAATACAAAAAAGGTTTGCGAAATTACTAAAATACCCTGCCACATGGTGTGTGTACAAAAGTGATATGGGAAAAAGGGTGTCTATGAATCATTTCTCCGTTTTAAAGGTTAATGCCATGATTTTGGTTTGGAAAATTATCATGACACTGAATTAGGTCAATCAAAGTTGAAACAAAGAAGCACCTTTAATTTGATGTTTTCGAAATGAAATTACCATTACTTTATTTTTGTATGATTTTTTTATAATCACAACGGATGCCATAAGTGAATCACTTTCCTAGTACAATATAAACCATAATTTGACTGTCCTTGACATTATCTTGAAAACATTCTTAGATACATATTTACCTTTCAATACGTTCCATTTTTATTTTTGGTTGTTCAAGCTAAGAAACAAAATTTCTCAACTTTGAAAATATTATTGTTCATTTCTTGTTCCTTATAATAATTTTAATTATGTCTTTTCGATGGTATTTTTTTCATTACATGTCTATTCCTCATGGATGGTTTGGGAATAGAGCTAGCAAATGCTCAAGTTCATCGAAGATATGGAAATAGGCTACTATCCCTTAAGCATTTTCCAACAATTAATTTAGTGTGACCATAATAAAAACAGTTTAGTAATTAGTACTAATATTTCCGTTCAAAAATTATCCATATTCAAATGAAAAAATGTTGAGTTTGTGTGCATATTGTTTATAGGGAGTTAAACAAAATTCGTTATTAAAATGTATGTTTGAGGATAGTTCACCAATATGTTGAGGGTGTGGAACGGTACTTCTTTTGGTGGTCCAATAACAAGACTCATTCATTAGACTATTGCAACAAACTTGCTAAAGGAGAAAAAAAAAAAAGTAGAAAAATAGTAAAATAACATATTTGATATGAGTAACTAAGTCCTATTTTTCTTGATCAATAGAACTAAAAAGTTTAATTGTTTCTTAAGTACTAGGAAATTGAAAAATCTCTATAGAAAAAGACAAATAAAAAAGGGCTAGTTGAAAGAATCAACTACGGTGAAATATATGTCATGAAACAAACTTGAAAGGAAACTTTAACGGTCGGAAAAAGCGGAAAAAGTTGAATAATGTACATCAAATTTCATCGCGCATCAGCAGATGTAAAAGAATTGGCAAATCCAGGAGACCGAGGAGGGATACTTGACTGTGTATACTCACAACTAGCAGCCATCGAAGAAGAATTCGAAACTTCAAGTGCATTGCTCGTTCCTTCAAGATTCGGCCACTTACTAAGTCCTTGAAGCAAACTTATATCCAAGTCAATCCCATACATGTCATCAGCATCAGGTTCAGCCGGCTTCCAAATCTCGACAAGAGGTGCTAGCACATTCACTACATGTCCCATGTCGGGACGCTGATGAGGCTCCCTTGCACAACATTGGCTGGCCAAACCTGCAATAGTCCTGAAACTCTCCAAGCCTTCCTCATCTATGTCCATTGCTGGATCAATGACCTTTCCGAATGAGTCTCTGTTTAGTAGCATCCTTCGGAACCATGTAACGAGGTGTATGTTCTCTTCTGGTTGGCTGTTCTCAATTACTTTTCTTCCGGTTATCATCTCCATAAGAATCACGCCATAGCTGTATACGTCTACCTTTGTGGTGACTCGACCCGTGACTGTGACAAATCATATACCATTTAAATGAGTTAGCGAGTTGAACAAGAAAGGAGAAAAATTACAAATATGCTAGAGTTTATATAACATTTAACAACAAAATATAGACACACAGAGACAGACAATCACACGAACAATATGAATCATGTTTGCCCGTTTTTAGGTAATGCTAGCTCCCAAATATTCTTTCTAATGAACTAAAAACTAAAAATCAATCGGCGAGGTATAGAGAACAACACAAGGCATGTGAATTGGCTACAGATGATAAGGACCTGCTTGCAGTTATTTTCAAATTTCAGTCTTTTTCAAGCTTCTATTTATTTTCAAAAGTTTAAACAAATACTTTGAAAATCCATTTTATGTTCAGTGCTAAAATTACAAACCTGATTTTAGGTCAATTTTTATTCCTCTAGTAAATTTAATAAAACTATTTGTCATCATTTTTTCTCAATACAGTTCTTTCATGACAAAATTTGATAAAAAAAAAAGGCATAGTATTTGAGAATGTTGCAAAAAAATTGTTTCTGCAGTTCATCTGACACTAAAGTAGAAACCTACACAATTAACATGTGCAACAAAAAATAGTAATGCAACAAAAAATATTCCTAAATTATAATTAACATGTGATCACCTACCTGCATACTCTGGTGCCAAATAACCAAAAGTTCCTGCAAGTCTAGTCGCAAATGAAGTTTGTCCTTCTGGAGCAAGCCGAACTAATCCAAAGTCGGCTACTTTAGCGCGCATATCATCTCCAAGCAAAATATTTGATGGTTTCAGATCCCTGTGGATGAAAATTTGCTGAGCCAGACCATGAAGATATTCAACACCTCTAGCAACATCCAAGGCAATGGAAAGCCTGCATTTCCATCCGAGTGGTTTCGACCCATTGTCTTTCCAGTCAAAGAGATGTTGACTAAGAGTTCCCTGAGGCATGTATTCAAAGACAAGAAGTTTCTCATTGTCGTCCAAGCAATAGCCATGGAGTGCAACCAAATGCCTGTGTCGAACCTTAGTGAGAACCGCGATTTCGGACTTGATCTCGTTCAACCCCTCTTCACCAACCATTTCAGATTTCATCCTTTTCACTGCAATCTTTGTTCCATCGTCCAATTCTCCTTTGTATACAGTAGCGAAACCGCCTTTCCCCAATATGTTTTTTTCGCTAAAATTGTCGGTAACTTCTCTTAAAACTTGAATTGAAATCACCATATTACCAGCTTCCACATTTCGAACACTACTCGGTGGACTAAATCCACCAGTTCCTCCTGCAACGCCGACACTGGAACTTCCGGCTGCTGCAACACTTATTTTCACGCCATTTCCATCACCTGAATGACGAGGATGGACCACTATTGCATTTGGAGTTTGAACTTTACCATCACGCTTATTATGTCTTCTTCCACACATAACAAATATCAAAACCCCTACACCAATTAAGCAAACAATCCCCAACACAATCCCAACAATTGCTCCAACACTAAGTTTCCTCTTATATTCACCTCCAGAACTAGAGCCGGGAGAGACAGGAGGTTTGTCCTTCCCAATATCAGGATTTCCATCGGTTTTAACAACCACATCTCCGCGAAACGACGGTATCTGACCATACAAGGCATTATTCGAAACATCTAGCTCTTTCAAAGCCGGCATACTAGCAAGCTCCTTAGGTATATTGCCGGTGAGATGATTGTTATCTAGAAGCAACTTTGTCACAGAACTAAAACTTGCAAAACTAGAAGATATACTACCGGAAAAACCCATTTTCTCGAAGCTGATAATCGAAATGTTACCACTAGAACAAACAATCCCTAACCAACCACCATGACAAGGATCATTACCTTGCCAACTTTGAGCAAGTTTAAGAGGATAACCAAAAGGTTCAACAACAGAAAGCAAAGCATTAACAAGTGGACTACATGGTTGACCAACATCCTTAATGCAAAAGCTATTAATCCCTTTATCCATATCATTATCAACCTTAACATCATCTTTAAACTTAGGAGGTGACCCTTGAAGACGATTGTTCGTCAAAGCCACAGCTTTCAAACTTTGAAGCGAAATTAAAGACTGCGGGACAACACCGGTTAACTGATTATCCCTAAAACTAACTTCAGACAATTGATCATGATTTGAAAAATCAGGTATAGGACCAGTAAAAGCATTACTTTGAACCCAAATTACTTTCAATGATGTCATATTTTGCAAAACAGAAAGTGTACCATTGAGTTTATTATTACCATTTTGATTATTCACCCAAAGGTTCTCTATAGAACTACCAGATAAACTATTAGGCAAATTACCTTCAAGAGAATTATAAGATACCTTCAAATCTGTCAAACTTGGAAAAGTGTCATTTCCAAAGAATTCAGGGATTACACCAACTAAACCGGCACTATTAGCCGAAAAAAGCTTAAGGGCTAAACAATTCTTAAGACTAGAAGGAATTTGCCACTGAGGAAAAGGGTTAGAATCAATTACCACCTCGATCAAATTACTCATGTTGGTGAAGAAATCATTTGACATGGAAGTGAAACTGTTGTTGCTGATATACAACTTCTGAAGTGAATTTGGCATGTATGGAAAACCTCCAGAAAACCCATTTTGACTGCAGTCGAAACGAGTTAATGCAGTGAGTTGCATTAATTCTTTTGGTAAAGAACCTTGAATATTGAGTTGTCCTAAATTAATTTCAGTGACCATCGTTCCGCTACACGAAACTCCCTTCCATTTGCAACAATCTTTGTCTGACCAATCAAGATCATTGCTTGATGATTTTATAGAACTTTTCAGCTTTTGCATAACAACATCATCTTGAGACCATACAGCAACAAACATCATAAAAAACAGTAAAACAAGGTGAAGAACGTAGGAAACTCCGAAACTCATTTTGTGTTTTGTGCAAGTTTTTTCTCTCAAGTTTTTTTTTTTTTGTTGTTGGTGAAAATGAGTTTTGAGGGAAGGGTTTAATAAGAAGGAAAAGAGAAGGAAAAAAACAAAGGAAGATAGCGTAAGAGAACAGAGAATAATGTTGCAAGAATGAGAACAAAAAACACTTAATCAAGCTGGCATTGATAAGGATTGTATTGGAAAAGGGAATGTTTTTAAGGGAGAATCAATTGAAAGAGAAAGAAAGAAAAAACGCTTTTATGGTATGAATGAATTGGAATAAATACATGGCGGGGAATGAGGAAGAAAGAGACACTAAAGAGTTATATTTGTAAAAATATTTAAAAAAGTTATAACAATTAATAATTATATTGGTTTTGATTTATTTTATTTTATAACAAAGAGCGGATGGAGTATCATGCATACTAAACCATACTCTATCTTGATTTATGCGTGTGACGTGTTGCGCGTCACGCGTCTTGATGGAAAATTGCAATAATGGATTTTAAACAATGGACGTGAAGGTGTACACGGCACGCGTTAAATCTCAGATTACAACATATTGCATATTATATTGTAAATTACAAATTTTAGTACACACAACTTCAAATCTCATATTATTATGTAAGGGTATATTTGTAAAATACTTAAAAAAGTTACAACAATTAATTTTAAATAGATTTTGATTTTTTATTTTTTTAATAATGAAGAGCGGATGGAGTATCATGCATACTAAACCACACTCTCTCTTGTTTTATGCGTGTGACATGGTACGTGTCATGCGTCTTGATGGAAAATTGCAATGTTGGATTTTAAATAGCACGCGCAACGGTCGTAAGGGGCTAAGGGTGTACGCGCACGCGCTAAATCTCAAATTACCACATATCACATATTAAATCGTAAATTACAAATTTTAACACACACAACTTCAAATCTCATATTATAAACCAGATAGTTTACTTAAAATGATGCTAAATCAATTTCAAATTCAAATTAAAATGGCTGTTCCCTCAAATGACTTGATAAAAAAAGGTAAGTTTCAACTACAAACATCTTCATACTTATTGGAGAAAAGAAAGAAGAGAAAAAAAACATCTTCATTGACTTGGATCACCAACTCACCATCCTGAAATGAACTATACACATAATTAGAATGCAGAACATAATTTATTTCCAATTTATTATATCAAATTAATGTTTACCTTGCTTTCATCATTCATCCTTCCAAGCCACCATAATTAACCTCGCCACTAGTAAGACGTAATATATAGAAATTTTTAAAATCAAATCATACAAGCAAATCATACAGTGATATGAGAAATGGTATATTAGATTAGTTTGCTGGTAAAAATAACCAAAAACTAAACCAAACTGAACCGAAATAAAATTAACTGAACCATTTAAGTAGTTTGCGAACTAAACCAGTAATTTAATAACGATTATTGAACCATAACTGATTTATTTAGAACCGAATCGAACCGTTTTCAACCGAACCAAACCATTAGCAAAACACAAACTTCATATTTTAATAATGAAGTTTTATTTTCCCTTTCATCATGCATTATCATTGGAATTTGTCGATGTTTTTGTTGATATTCCTAAAATACAACTAGTAAAACCATAAAAAAAAATTAATAAATAGTGTGATTTAATTCTTAAAAAAGATTAATACATTTGGTCATAGTTTAAATATAATTAATAAAATTTCTTAATACATTTTTGAGAAAATAAAAATTCTTAACACCTGTCACACAATTCAAATTTATAGAAAAGAAAAAAAAAACAAGTTAGTTCGCAACAGGATAAGAAAATAGATTTTGGTTCAAAATATTACTTTAGGTTCTGTTTTGCCGGTTCGTATACAACAAAACGGTTAACCGAACCATAACTTTGGTTCGGCTCGGATACTCGCAAACTTCAAACTGTTTGGTTCAGTTTTCAAACTGTTAAAACGGTTTGGTTCGGTTCAGTTTTCTTCAAAAACCAAACCATGCCCACCCCTACTACTCGGCATAACATGTATTTTAGTGTTTTATCGAGTCATTTTTGTCTTTTACTTTTAGATTTTTTAGAGGGTTGCAGTGAGTTGCAATATATTAAATTGAGTCGTTGTGAGTCGATGCATTTCCCTAACTAGACAACTTTATACGGTGTCATAGTCTTTGGTATAGGTTAATGGGTTGATCTGAGGAAAATACACATTGTGGATGTTACAAGTTACGAAGGTAAAAACATTGAAGATATTAAAGTTCAGGCCACATGGGAAATTCTATCCCAATTCCCAAGGGCATATCAGAGGTAAAAATGTCATTAAGAGTGAACAAATCAAGAGAAAAATCCCTCTGGCGCACGCATCACAACAATGGGAATTGTGCACCACGCGAACACTGAGAGTTGCTGCAGAAAGGAGGACCTCGAGGACTCACGCGTGACATTTGTGCAACAGATGTCTTGATGGAAAAATTGCCACGTTGGATTTTAAATGGCAAGCACAGCATACGTAAGGGTGTACACAACGCATGTATGTGATTAAAAAAATATGCCTATATATTGATTTTCTCAGCTAGAAGCAAGGGTTATAATTTTTTATGACTTTGAAGGCTAAAGGAGCGACCTACGCCCCATAACTGGCGGTTTTACCCTTTTGAAACAAGATTGAAGATCATGGTCACTCTATGAGTAGCTGGGCACTTTAGATTAGGGTTGAATGATCAGCATATATGATATTGTTTGAACCATGTAATCTTGATATCCTATATTAATGCAATTTGAACTAAATTTGTTCATTATACCTTGTGCTTAATGCTTTTCACCTCATAGTCATTGAATGGAATCTAAGTTGTAATCAGCTATTAACCCTAGGTTTTGTAATTAAGAGTTTTGAAGCCCACTATGAATTGTAGTAACCTAACCCATTGAGGAGGAGTATATATAGATAACTCATGAAGAAAAATTAGGGAATTTTCATTCATTCACACATTCTCATAAAAATAGAGTGGCTAGAGAGAGAAAGTATATAAATAGAGAGAATAATAGAAGAAAGAAGGGGAAGAATTTAGAAGAGAAGAAAACGAGAGCTAGGGAGCTAGAAGAGGAGAGTAAAGCCTTGGCTAGAGATTTTTGAAGATTTGAGGTAAGGGGGATAGTTCTATTCTACTTAGTAGGTTGTAATCTTCTTTTCACTTATGGGTCATGATTGTTATGAATGAATTATAATTTTGATGATTTTAAATGTTAAATTTTGTGCTCATGATTAAGTGGTGGTATTGGGTATGTGAAATTTGTTGGAAACTTGTTGTTGATGCTTCAATTTCATTGATGATATGTGTAGAAGTGATTACTTTGAGATTTTAGCATAAATTGGTGAAAATGATGTTTGTTGTTGTTGAATGATGATGAATACATGATTATATGCTATGAATGTTGTTGGGTATATGTTGGTATTGTGAATTCATGAACTGTTGATGATAACTATGATGTTTGGATAAGTTGTTGAGTTTTGATGATTTTTGTGAAAATGGATCATAAGTTGGATTTTGATGATATTTATGGAGTTGTTATGATGAATTAGGTTGGGGAGAATTTGTGTTTTTAACTGTTAAGTTTTGGTGAGGAATTGTTTCGAAGAAAATCGGGTTTTTGAGTTAAAAGTCGTTTAAAGCACTTTTGCAAAATAAGTCATTTTGAGTGATTTGAAATAAGTTTTTTTTTGGGTTATAAAACTATATTGGGGTAAGTATTTACTGTTTAAGTGTTTGGGATGAATTCGATGAAATCAAAATCGAAAACGGATCGAAAATCGGATTTTCCTTGTGCACGAAAAACACAAAATTTTGTTGTATTGCTGTCAGGGAAAAACGCACGGTCTGGGAGTAAGAACGCACAAACCGTCCGTTTCTTACTGTGGCTGTGCGTTTTTGCTAGTCATAACGTGCACTTTTGTGTGCGTGTTGTTTTGTCCGGAATGATGAATTCTTGTACTTTTAAGGTTCCAAATGCATCCTTGTGAGTTCCAAATACTTAAACCTACTTGATTAGTGTTTAATTGAGTTTGTTTTATTGGATTAACATGGTTCATTTTGAGAAAAGAAAGTGATTTCAAAACATGAAGAAAAAAAGACGGACTTGAGGAATTTTGAGAATTGAAGGAACTTTGTGAAACCAATATGTTATGATTGATTACCCTAGATGCTAGTTGATATGTATGGATGTTTTTATGATATTTATGGACATGGAAACCTACTTTGTTGAGAAAATTTAGAAATAGGTGATTTTGTGAAAATAGACGAACTTGGTCAAAATGAGAGTTTATGTTCTTATAACTTGTAATTGGTTTTGTATGCATGATGATATGATAAAATAATAATGAATCAATGTTAGATTGGTGTGTAATGTGTTGGTTACCATGATTGGTGAATTGTCATCTATTTGTGAATTTTGCTTTGTGAAACGATGATTGTTTCTTTGTAGTGATAAATGTTGATGATGATTTTGGTGATGACTCTTTCGTCGATTATGACTTGTTGATTGTATGGATGTAAATACTTGATAATGCAAATGGTTAATATGTTGAAGATATTATATGATGGTGCGAATTGTATAATATGAAATTGGTGATTCGTGCATTGTCGAGTCTTTACTTTAAAGTCCATGCATTCAACGTCATGTTGTGTCGTCTGTGAAGAATGTAATTGTCGGTGTTTGTTACATTGCTTTGAAGAACATAATTGCTGGTGTTTGTTATGTTGGTGGACTCATACAGTAAAATTATCTCCGCAATCCAATTGGTACCACAAGCATGTAGAAGTGTCTAGAACATTACATGCACTTGAGATTGGTGAAATGTGTCATACATGACTATGTGATTTGAAGATTATGTGCATTGATGAATGTTGTGACTATGTGAAAGTGTGAACTTGTATATGTTGCTTCATTATGCTTGTACACTTGAATAATAATGTAGATGTGTTGATTCGATGTTGTATGATTTGATTAAGAGTTATTTTTTGAACATTGAAAAATGAATATGTTGTTATGCATTTATTGAATTATGGGTCAGGATCAAATGACACCATGGTGTCAAAATTAGTTTGACATCAAATCTCATCCATTCATTTTATTTAATCCAAAGACTTAAAACTATCACCAAATTAATTAGCATACATCAAATACTCTCTATCACCTAATTATGAAACATATATATCACAATTAATTTATAATCAAGTATTGCATTTTTTTCCCCAGATTTATTTATTTTCCCAGATTACTCAAACTTCTTTTCTAAACTTTTTTATAAAATGAATGGTAAAACTCATTGTCATGGTTGTTTGAGTCATCATCACCGTCGATGATAATTCTTTGTCTTTACATCATATACTAATTTTTGAATAATTAAGTAAATTGTATTAAAAAAAACAAGCTCGACTAAATTATCAATCACAGAAATCATCAGACCACCCAAATCATTCTTGAATTGTTCATGCTAATTAGATTATTTTGTTTCTCATAGGTCTAATTTTTTTAAGAGGACTCATTGTGTCTCATGTTTAACTAAATTAAGATAAGATTTATCATGATTTTATAAAAATTAAAAAGTTTGAGTTTGTGCTTATGGCCGGAAGAAAAAATTTAGGGGGTAAATAAAAAGGGTTCGAATCTACCAAAAACAAGAAGAGATTGTTTGATTATGAATTAATGCTGATAGATATGTTTCTTAATTAGGTGATAGAGATTATTTGGTGTATGTTAATTAATTTGGTGATAGTTTTAAACCTTTGGATTAAATGAAATGAGTGGATGAAATTTGGTGTCAAACTAATTTTGACACCATGGTGTCATTTGATCCTGACCCTTGAATTATATGTTTATTATATGGAATATAATCTAACCCCAAGTGGTCGTTAGGTTGACCACCTGCCTATTTGTATGAATGAGTAGACGGCGTGCAAAACTGATTCTCTTATTACTTATGAGTTGCTTGGGGACTAGCTTTGGAGCTACCTCTTTTCTTTTTGCTTCGTAATGTAAATAATAATTATAATGATATATACAAAAATAATATATTCAAAAAAATTCATTGTACTAAATTTAAGTTGTACTAAATATTTTGCAAAGATAATCTACATTTGTCCTCTAAACAATTTTATGTTATGAATATGTTTGAATAATCAATTTTTTTATCAATGTTGTCAAACACGTCTCTATCAATATAAATAATGAGGCATTCATTTATCTATTCATCCCCCATTTGACTACAACTATCTTGTACATAATCTTCAAAGCAGAAATGATTGTTCAACAATTGTTGTGAAAAGGACAAAGTTATTGTTAACTTCAAAAGTTGATAGAGTAAATGATAAAATATTTATCTTTTAATTAGTTTCATCAATTATTTTTAAAAATCATTTTATTCCTTTCAAAGATGTAAATTCAACACTCATACATGATTCAATCATCAATGATGTAACAAAAATGTCATTAATATTAAACAATAGTCTTATAGAACAAATAAAAAAATGAAAATATAATATAAGGATGAGAAATAGTAAAAAAAAAAGTTAAGAATGTTGTGCAATATATAGCTTGTTTGCTTGTTTAATTCAGAAATTTTAGTTTGATGTAGTGGTTGAGTCATTTTAAAATACCCTCGTTATTCTAAATTATAAGTTACTTTGAAGAAAAAAACTTAAAATATAAATTGTTTTAATATACCAATGAAATATAACAATTTTAGGAAAATGCTAACAAGTGTCCTAAGGACACTATTTTAGCATCTAAAAGTAGCAACTTTTGCATTGGAAATTATACGGTTATGATTTTAACAAGTGCTTGACTTGTATTTTCAAAACATAATTTCTTTTTATGTGTTCTTTAAACAATACTCTTATGGCACTCGTTAGCCAGAACCAAAATTTTACTTTTCCTATTAACACGTATAAAATGAATTACTCCATCTTTTTAATTTGTATATAAGTTTCAATATGATTTATATAATTTCCTCAAAAAAAAAAATGATTTATGTAATTTATGACGGATGGATGGCTAAATTTTAGGTGCAAAAAGTAGTACTAACAACTCACGTTAATTAAGCAAGCAAAAAGCTAGGTAGGTGTAAGAAAAAGCTTTGAACTCAATAGAAAAAGGTTAATGTCAGCCTTAAATAAATTGAAAGAGTCAATAGATATTTACACTACTGCATGTTATTGGACACGATGCTCCAATAAGTGCAACTTTCCGGTTACATATGAGAGAGAATTGGTGCAAGCATTATATTTAACGGGGTTCAAAATGGAAAAAACCCAAGATAATAGGTGTAAATTAAAGGGTTGAGGGGGTTCAACTGCATGTCTTGGATACATGCTGGCTCCACCCCTGGCTGAGACTTGTTTCACACTTATGCATGAGATTTGAGATTTATTTGGTGATGTATTATGAGGTATGGTTGTTGAGATTTTATATGTAGTCGAGATATTTTGTATGATGATTTTTTGATGTGGGCTTTTGAAAGCATAGTTATGCATGTTTTGAGATAATTGAAGATGAAACATCTAAACTCTTTTGAATAATTGTATTAGCGTGATTTATTGTGTTAAAAGGGTTTAAGGTGTTATTGTACAGTTTGGTATGTTGAAATTTATGGATAACTTTAATTACATTGATATATAAAATATAATATCTGTGCTCCTTGATTTTCGGATATCAAACTATTAATTGATTTGAATCGTCAATCTTTCAACACTCTACTTTTATTCGTGGGAAGGGAAAAAGTGAGTAAAAACCCTTATGCGATTATGGATCTGGGGTTGATTTCGCAGAGGGAAGGTGTTAAGCACCCTACACGACTACGGTACTCCGTAGGAACTTTTTGCCTAATTTATCTTGTGCTAATTCATTTACTTATTTTGAAAATACCTGCCTAAATGTCTAAGTGAAAGAATGGAGGAAGAAGAAGTATGTTTTTGTTATTTTTATTTGATTTGGAAGGATTGGATCCTTTGCCTACATACCCTTAAAGAAAAGGGATCAAAACCAATGTAATTCACTCTTAAAAATTATTTGGTGTGTTGGGTTATTTTTAGAGTTTTTGAAAATAGTTTTAAGAAGGGAAAAGAGACCTCAAGGCATAGAATAATGAAAGAGGTGAAGTTGTTTGATTTTAATTAAAAGAAATCCAAGTCTAATATGGATATTAAAATTGCATAAGAATTTGATTAAGAAAATAAATGGAAAAGAAACTCTTGGGTTAAATTCCAAGGTTTATTAAGAAAATATTTTTGAAGTTTGATATATTTGATTTTTTTGGTAAAAAGATTTTTCTAAGCTAACGGTAAAAACTAGACGATTCGTCGTAACGTAAAAATAAAATGTGAAAGGAACTACCAAGAATGTTGGATCCCAAGTAGAATTCCATCCTAAAATTACTAGTTGTTCACTTTTAAGGCTCTCAATTTAGTCAAAAAATTTATCCTAGTTTGTCCCTAATTCATTTGAGCCTCACTCACGACTTAACATAATGCGGTAAATAAATTGTGGTGTCGGTGCATTTTTATTATGTGAGTGTTACATCAAGCCTAAATACATTCTATGGTTTTAAGAGGAATATAAATGACAGGGATGAAAATGCATGAATTACATTACATCATATTATACACACTAAAAATTTAATGAAAATAAAATGACCAAAGAATTAAACATGCATGAGAAGATGAACAAATATAATGCATGAGAATCAAATCTCTTTGGTCATATTATAAACTGCTTTTTGTTACTATTGCTGAGATCCGAAATCGAAATTGATATTGTGTTGATGTGTAAGATTTGTGAGTTTTTTTATTTTGGAAAGTTTTTGTGTTTGGATTTGGTTACGGTTTGAGTTTGTATGGAACAAAATCAATTGCTGGAAAAAAGTTCACAAACGTGCTCTTCATTGTTCATATTTTTTTTGAATTTTTGGGGTTTTTGATTTGATAGTTGCGGGGGGGGGGGGCAAGTGTTTGTGAGATTGATTGGATAGATTTCTGACGCGTTTTTCTCTCTCTTCTACACAGTGTAATAAATGGCCCTTTTATAATGCAAGAAATTAGGGTTTTGGACTCTGGACCAATAAGCTTGTGACATGTGTCCTGGCTTGGAGAAAAAGAAATGACTTTGACAGCTTTGGATTCCCTTTCTGGACAAATAGAAATGTGACACCTGGACAAGGACAAAATACTTGGACTACAAGGACCTACACTAATAAGAAACTAAAAAAAAGAAAAGAACTTAAAACATGAAGACTTTTTTTAAAAAAAATAAAATAAAGAAAGATTTAAAATAAAATAAATAAAATAAAATGGAATACTAAAAACATTTAAATAACTAAAATAAAAATAAGAGATAAAAATGAATGGAAAAATTAATTATGTCCCCTTTCGGTAAACAAATGAGGTATTTTGAAATACCTCTCTGTCGAAATTTCGTTTGAGACGACAAAATTACTCTGCTTTTAAAATACGAATAAAACTTTTAATGACTAAAAATGCGGATAACAATTTTAAAATACGAACAAAAAAAGATTTAATTACGCGAATAAAAAAGTTTTCACTAACTAGAATACGATAGAAAATCTTAACTATACGAAAAGAAAAGTTTTAACTAACTAAAATACGGATAAAAATGTTTTACCTAACTAGAGTACGAATAAAAAGTTTTAAATACTTAAAATACGAACAAAAATGTTTTAACTGACTAGAACACTAATAAAAATGTTTTAAATACTTAAAATACGGAGAAAAAAAAGTTTGACTATACGAATAAAGGTTTTAACTGTTTAAACTACGAATGAAAAAAGTTTTGACTGATTAAAGTGCTAATAAAAATATTAATTGGTCAAAATTTAGGGTATGACAATATCAATTACTATTAATTGGTAATGCACTTGGTTAAATAAATATAATGAATATTTGTATTGGGCTTAATTGAGAATGACTAGGGATGGTTTGGGCCATTATTATTGTTAGCCTGTTCAGAGGTCTCTACCCTCATTTGGTGGATATATAACCTGACTATCCGATTAGGTCGGTTATCATTGAGTCGTTATTCCATCAGCAAGAGGGAAGTTACAAGTTCTCTATCAACCGTTTAAGAAGAATCAATGGATCCAACAATGACAGGTACATGTTTACATGCTTTATTGATAAATTTGCATTCATTCAATATGTTATGTTTTGTGTCTATAATTGCTTAAAAGATCATAATTTACTTCAATTGGTATCAAAGTCAATTAGACACGTTGTATGAATATTGTTTTGAATGTAACGATTGCATGAATATTACTAATTTTTATTGTATGATTCTGTTAATATATGTTGTATGCATGTGATTCCAATTTTCTATTATCCAATTTTCTAATTTTACAGTACACGGTTCTTTTTTTATAATCATTTGGATACATGATCAATAAAACATGTTTTCAACGAATATAATAATGATTACATGCTTTCCCTATTTTTGATAAGCTTTCCCTATTTTTGAAATCTGTTTTTTCATGAAAATTGATTTTAAAATTTAATGAAAACCTAATTTTTTTTATCTGTGATATCGTTTAACGTTTTTCATGAAATTGATTTTGGAAAATTGTTTGTTATTGTCTCGCGATCAAAACCCTGTAAATAAGCGTTGATTTTCGATGACTGAAACTGTAGATTCATTTCGATACGAGCACGTGTTTATTTGTTGCAGACCACTCACATCCCGTCCCCATGTGTGATGCACGCACTAACTCTATTTGTAGGTCCCTCAATTATTTTCTGGACCTTCTAAGTCACTTATTTGGGCTGCTCATTATTTGTTTTATTGATTAAGCTGATTTGGGCCATTAAATTGCATAATTGATAATTATTTGGTAGCAATTAATTCATTCATAGTAATAGTAATTAGATCCTGTCGATGTAATATTGTTAATATGAATTTTGTATTAGTTGTTTGTTTGTGTAGTTGTAATCTCACCCATCATGAGACCAACTATATGAATTTCGTTTTTGATTGTATAATCAATTTATTAACGAAGTTAATTATTTACATTAGTAGTAATTACATCCTATCGGTGTATTATTATTGATGTTTATTAGCAATTCTGATATATATTATATTAATAATAATTACATCATATCAATGTATTATCATTAGTGTAATTATTATGGTACTATATCTTGTTTCTTTTATGCTTATTATATTCGAATATGCTATCGATATTGGAATCTTGTGTTATAAGCTTTGGTTATTATTGTACTTTGCGATGTAAGATCATAATGATGTAGAGTTTTTTCATTAGGATAATTTTGGCTGCATATATGTGGAATCATTTTTTGCATAATTTTTTTTATGATTCCTTATTGTTAAATGGCAGTCTCTTTTCCTAGCTCTATGAAAACTCTGAATGTGACTAACTATGAGGACTGGAAAGATTCTCTGGATCTCTACTTAGTTATTAATAACTTTGACTTATCCTTAAGAACTGACAAGCATGCTGCCCTTCCCAATGCATCTACTGATTCCTAGAAAGCCCTTTATGAAAAGTGGGAAACCTCTAATAGGGTGTGTCTTAAGGTCATAACTTATACCATGGAGAAGTCCATTAGGCAAAGCATTCCAGAAGGTGACATTGCTAAAGATTATCTGAAGTCCATTGGTGAAAAGTTCACCCGCTTTGACAAAGCCAAGAAATGTGAGTATTTATCACTGTTTGACAAGACAAAGTATGATGGTACAAGCGGTGTTCAAGAGCATATTATGAAGCTGGTGAACTACTACAATAAGTTGAAGGATCTCAAGGTCGAGATTGGTGAAAGCGCTTTGATTTGGAGGGTCCTTAAGTCTTTGCCTCCACAATTTGACGTTATGAGGACATCTTATAATACCCAGAAAGCTGAATGGGTTATAGATGAGATGATTGCTATAGTAGTTCAAGAGAAGGATTCTCTCAAGAAGAGTATATCTCATAGTGTTAACCTTGCTGCTTCGACCTCAAGCACAAAGGATGTCAAGAAAAATTACCACAAAGGAAAGTATCATCATGATCACAAGGAAAAGGGGAAAGAAATGCATCAGTTAGAGCCTAAGAAGAAACCTTTTAAGTCAACCTTCTTTAGAGGGGAATGCAAGTATTGCAAGAAGTATGGCCATAAGGGTAGTGATTGCTTTATTTTGAAAAAGAAAAATGAGAAGCAAGGTACACTCCTAATTCTAGCTTGCTTTGAATCTAATGTTGTAGACGTTCCTTCCAATACTTGGTGGTTAGACTCAGGTGCAACTATTCATGTTTTGAATTCTTTGCAGGGGTTCACAAGCCAGAGGAATCCAAGTGATGTTGAGGCAAAGGTCATTGTGGGAGATGGTGTTGGAGTACCCATAGTAGAAAGAGGAGTTGTTTCCTTGCTTTTACCTTCTGGACACAATTTAATTTTGAAAGATGTTGTTTATGTACCTTTTATGAGAAGGAATTTGATTTTTGTTTCGGCATTGGATAAATGTGGTTACACTTTTGCTTTTGGTAATGGAAAACTTGATGTTCGTTTTAATTCCAATATTGTTGGTTCTGGAATTTTATGTGATGGATTATATTTGCTAAATGTCGATGAAATGTGTGTTAATTCTGTTGTTGGGACTAAGCGTAATAGAAGGGATGAGAGTTCTTCGATGTTGTGGCATAGACGTTTAGGATACATTTCTAGGCCTCGTATTGAAAAACTAATTAAGGAAGGGAGTCTCCCTAATTTTGACTTCTCTGATTTTGATACTTATGTTGATTACCTAAAAGAGAAATTCACCACCAAGACTAGGAATAAGAAAGCAAATAGATGTGATGATGTGTTGCAGTTGATTCACACATACATGTGTGGTGCCATTACACCTACTGCTATAGGTGGATACATGTATTTTATCACTTTCATAGACGACTTCTCAAGATTTCGGTGGATAGATCTTTTGCAAGAAAAGTCTAGTTCTTTGAATGCATTCAAATCTTTCAAAGCTGTCGAATTGAAAATGTAAAAAAGGTTAAATGTGTGAAGTCTGACAGAGGAGGAGAATATTATGGTAGATATGACGGGACTGGATAAAACCCAAGACCATTTGCTAGATTTTTAGATGAATGTGGGATTGAAGCTCAATACACTAAGTCAGGCACTCCTCAACAAAATGGAGTTGTGGAGAGACGTAACCGCACATTTATGGACATGTTGAGGTGCATGCTGAGCCATTCTTCATTGCTTGGTTTTATTTGGGGAGATGCCTTAAGGACTGTTGTCTATATTCTTAATCAAGTTCATAGCAAGTGTGTGCTGAAAACTCCTTATGAGATTTTGACGGGTAAGAAGCCAAGTTTGAAACATTTTCATGTGTGGGGTTGTAAAGTAGAAGTTAGACCTTATAATCCTGAACAATAGAAACTTGATCTGAAGACTGTTAGTGGTTTCTTTATTGGTTATAGTGTGGGTTCTAGAGGTACCAAATTCTATTGTCCTTCTCATTCTACATGAGTTATTGAGTCTGACCAAACATTTTTATTTGAGGACAACTTGGATGGTGGGGTCTCTACGCCATGACCAGTTACTCTTGAAGAATATCGTTATTTTCTTCCCACACCAGTCTTTTCTCTTCCTACAAATAATGTGGTTCTAGTTACTCAAGAAGATGATATACCACCACTGCAAGTTAAAGACCATAATGATATTCCAGAGTCTATTAATGGTGATGAACCGGGTGATGTAGCTGAAGTAGTTCCATTGAGACGATCCAAGAGAGTACGTAAGTCTCCAATATCAGATGATTTTGTTGTATATCTTTAAGAGCATGAGTTTGATCTCCATGATGATGATGATCCTACTACTTTTAATGAAGCAATCTTTTGCTCTCATGCCTCTAATTGGTTAAAGGCCATGCATGATGAATTATCTTCTATATCTCATAATGATGTTTGGGATCTCACAGAGTTACCAGTTGGTTGCAAGCCCGTTGGTTGCAAATGGGTCTTCAAAACCAAACATGATCCAGATGGTAAAATTGAAAGATACAAAGCCAGATTATTAGCAAAAGACTGCAGTCAAAGAGAAGGGATTAATTATAAAGAGACTTTCTCACATGTCTTTACCAAGGATGCTTTTCGAGTTGTTATGGCTTTGGTTGCACATTTTAATTTGGAACTTCACTAGATGGACGTGAAGACTGCCTTCTTAAATGGAGACCTTGTTGCAGATGTTTACATGGTTTAACCTGAAGGTTTCGTTCAAGCAGGAAAAGAAAACTTAGTGTGTAGGCTAAAGAAATCCATTTGCGGATTAAAACAGGCTTTTAGACAATGGTATTTGAAGTTTGACCAAGTGGTCACTTCTTTTGGTTTTAATGAAAACGCCTCAGACCAGTGCATTTATTTAAAGACTAGTGGGAGCAATTTTATTATTCTTGTGCTATTCGTCGACGATATTCTTCTTGCTAGCAGTTGCATTAACCTCTTGAATGAGACAAGATAAATGTTGAGTGGCCACTTTGATATGATGGAGCTTGGTGATGCTTCAGTTGTTTTAGGCATCCAGATTTTTCGCGTTAGGTCAAGTAGTATTCTCTGATTGGCTTAGAAATGGCTCCCCATGCACTACGCCTGTTCAAAAAGGTGATAAGCTCTCTAAATCTCTATGTCCTCAAAATGATAAAGAAACTGTTGAAATGGAAAAAGTCACATATGCTTCCGTTGTTGGTAGCTTAATGTATGCTCAAGTCTGTACTTGTCCCGGTATTGCTTTGTTAGTTAATGCTTTAGGGAGATACTTGAGCAACCCATGTTTGGGTCATTGGAAAGTTGTTAATAAGGACTTGTGATATTTGCAGGGAACCAACGATTATATGTTAACCTATAAGAAGTCTGATCAACTCAAGGTCATTGGTTATTCTGACTTTGATTTTGCAGATTGCCTTGAAGACCGAAAGTCTACTTCTGGCTTAATTTTAATGATGGCTGGAGGAGCCATTTCTTGGAAGAGTGTTAAACATACTCTTACAGCTACCTCTACCATGGAGAGAGAGAGTGTGTCGCTTGCTATGAAGTTACTTATGAAGCTATGGGGCTAAAGAATTTGATATCCAGTTTCAAAGTTGTTGAAAGCATATCTAGGTCATTTGTGATATATTGCGACAATACTGCCGCTGTGCATTTCTCTTAAACCACTAATAGCTCTTCTCGGTCAAATCATTTTGACATTAAATATTTATTTGTGAGAGAGAAAACTCATGAATTTTGGACTTGAATTGAACATCTTGCTACAGAACATGTTGGCAGATCCACTAACCAAGGGCTTAACTGTTGGAGCTTTTCAAAGGCATGTAACTCATATGGGTTTAGTTAAGTCTTTTGATATTTTGGATTAGTGGGAGTCTGATTGTTATATTATTGATATAACTTTTATGAGATATGTCTGAATTGACGCCACTTAATAAACATATCTCTTGTAGCATTTTTTTATGTTTCGACCATTTTGGATTACATATTTCTCATTATATTGTGTTAATCCATATTCATTATTGTTATGTGGAATGTAGGAATTTAACATGTATGATTTGTTTTCCCTATCATATTCAATTTTTGCATTGTGAAATCTTGCATTCTTAAGTTGTTGTTTTTTGTGAAAAGCGTTGTTATAAAATTAGTTGATATACTCGTTTTATAATTTTATATTTTAATGATTAATTAAAGTCACCCAAGTGGGAGAATTGTTGAAATTTATGGATACCTTTAATTACGTTGATATATAAAATATAATATCAATTACTATTAATTGTTAATACACTTGGTTAAATAAATATAATGAATATTTGTAATTGGCTTAATTGAGAATGATCGTGATGGGTTGAGCTATTTTTACTGTTAGCCTGTTGAGAGGTCTTTACCCTCATCTAGTGGATATATAACATGACTATCCCATTAGGTCAGTTATCACTGAGCCATTATTCCACCAGCAAGAGGGCATATACAACTTCTCTATCAACCGTTTAAGAAGAATCAATGGATCCAACAATGACAGGTACATGTTTACATGCTTTACTGATAAATTTCCATTCATTCAATATGCTATGTTTTGTGGCTATTGTTTAACAATCGACAAAGTTTTTGATAATATGAGGTTAACCTAAGACATTAGGGTTCTATATTAGATGAACAAGACCTTGAACCAAGAAATTGGTCTCGATATATTTTGTTAAATGTTGTGAACATATATATTAGATTAATATTGACTTAAGAACTAGTATTACCGAACAAGAACATAGAGGGGATTCAGAAAATCCTAACCGTCTTTCATCATTCTGATCCAAGTCTTTATTTAATTTACTCCCCCCTATTTAATGTGTTAATTAAGCATTGTTTAATCGTCAAGTAGAAACAACAATCCATGTGGAGACGATTTACATACTACTTTATTACTTGTACAATTTGGTAGGCTTACCAAATTATCCATCAATGATGTATTAACACCGATGAGGTGAGCGATGATTAATGTTTTCTTTTTTTCGGTGAGTGAAGAACTTGACTAATGAATGGTGATGACTAATCGAATTGGACTGATAAGCATTGGACCGGTGAGAAAAAACTTGGGCCTCAAAATCATAAAATGTTCAGCTTAAGTTAAGTGTGAGTATGGGTGTGAGGAGAGATAGTTAGCAAAATTTGGGGGTGATGTTTGCGTCGGTTCAATGGATATCAAAATGAATAACAAAAATCGAACTAAATCAATTCTGTTTATAACGATTCAGTTCAGTTTTGAACCAAACCAGAGAAGGTCGAGTAATTTTTTTTGTTTGGTTTGATTTTTCGGTTCCGTCGGTTTTTCCTAACCACTTACACCCCCTTAATCCAATCAGTTTGTTAAATGTTGACTCATACCCAGTATATGAAGGACCTCCCATTCTTTTTCTTTTCTTGATTGACATTAGATCCTCTATCTTTCTTTTAAGTTTTAGTTTTATCATCAACCATCTTTCCTTTATCTTTGTTACTAGACCTGTTCTTGTGAAACCTCCCATTTACAAAATTTCCTTTCTTACTATCATGAAAATTCATTTTAGACACTTGAGCTTGTAAGGCTTGATCTACTTTCCTCTCAGCACCTCTGCCAATTACCCTGAGCTCATGAGCCTCTAAAGAACTTTCAAGTTTCTTCCACAATCATTTGATTAGTAATGGTCATCAATCTTGTGAAATGTGCAACAATCTTTTCTTCATCTTACATATGCAAGAGCTTGTACTGGCACCTTAGAATTGAAGCTTCACTTTCTTCACTTTGGTTCCACCCGCGTAATTCTTCACAAGAACATCCCACGCCACCTATATAAACCAACACTTTGTAGTCTATCTTCTTAACCTTCTTGAACAATTTGCAGAACCTCTTACGCTCCAAACAACTTCTCCATCTGAACATGTCATTGGTCCAAGTTCTTTCCATCAAGAATCAACAGACTCCAAAAGAATACCATTTTCGATTTACATGATGATGAATCTCCCTCGAGTCGTAACCTTGCTCACTGATGATACCAATTGTTAGTGTAGAAAGACATTAATCACTTCAAACACTTTTACACTCACACACAAATTGATACTGATAAATTGGAACGAATGCAAAGAATGATTGTATTGAACTTGTAAACATAGAATTACAAGTATTTATAACTAACTTCTACAATTATTGAACTATTAAAAAAATTATTAAAACCTTGCTAACTTTTACAAATAGAAACTAACTACTAACCATATTATTTACAATAGTTAGAAACACCTTGTAATTGTGTCCTGGTTTTATCAATTAATAATACTAGAAAACTCTTTTACCATCAATTTTCCATTTCTACGAGTATGGGTTTTAAGAGATTTAGACACCTTAAAGAAGTGGCGAATGATTTGAATCATACTCTTGTGTTTTAAAAATAAAATATCGAGTTAGATGGAATAATTCACATTGTGTGTTCAATAAGGCTTCTTGAGATTAATCACGACTAGATTATTGTGGATATTTATTTAGTAATTGTAATGTGATAAATACAAGATTAAAATAAAAAAAATCAATTTTTTTTATTATTATGATATAAGTTTTATTTAATATAGATATTTTTAAATAATCTTATTTTTTTGTTAATACCAAAAAGTTAAATAAAATGCAGAAAGTAGTAAAAAGTAGCAATAGTAGTAAGAAACTAGCTTTGTCAAAAAAGAGTAGTAAGAAACTAACCAAGAGTGAGAAAGTTAAGGTGTGTTAAATGGGTAGGTGAGAAGGATTGGGGATTCAGCCATTTTGTCTTAAAATTTTTATTGCGATTTTATAGAAACTCAACCATCATGTTAGGATAAAATTACAAGGGTTGTGCTAATTTGTACTCCACTGACACATGTTCAGGAAAATCAAAATTTAAAATTCTGCATGAAAAAAACCATATTTTGACTACTAAAATGTTGAATACACCTTTTAAGATGAATATCCTATATTGAGTTCCTTTTCATCTTGCATCAGCAGATGTAAAGGAATCGGCAAATCCAGGAGACCTAGGTGGTATGCTTGACTGTGTATTCTCACAACTAGCAGCCATCGACGAAGAATACGAAACATCAAGTGTGCTGCTCATTCCTTCATGATTCTGCCACTTAATCAGTGCTTGAGGCAAACTCATATCCAAGTCAATCCCATATATGTCATCAGCATCAGGTTCAGCCGGCTTCCAAATCTCGACAAGAGGAGCTAGCACATTCACTACGTGTCCCATGTCGGGACGCTGATGAGGCTCCCTTGCACAACAGTGGCTGGCCAATTCTGCAATAGTCCTGAAACTCTCCAAGCCTTCCTCGTCGATGTCCATTGCTGGATCAATGACCTTTTCAAATGAGTCTTTGTTCAGTAGCATCCTGCGGAACCATGTAACAAGGTGGATGTTCTCATCTTGTCGGCTGTTATCAATTGCCTTCTTTCCCGTTATCATCTCCATAAGAATCACGCCATAGCTGTATACGTCTACCTTTGTGGTGACTCGGCCGGTAACTGTGACATATCATACCATTTTAATGAGTTAGGGAATTGAACAAGAAAGTGATAAGGGCCTGTTTGTTTAGTAATAAAAAAGGGAAATGCTAAACAGTGACCCAATAAAAAAAGTGATTTAACATTGTATAAAAATTTAATGCCATATACATATTTTTCTCATATATAACGCATTCAGATTGTTTTTCAGCAGCTACTCAACATAGATTTTCATTATAATCAAACATCAGTCTTTTTCATGCTTCGATTACTTTTCAAAAGTTTAAATGAACACTTTGAAAATCCTTATCAGTGATTTTCTCACAAAGTACTACAAAAGCGAATTTTTATAACAATATATACCTTGTTATGTGCGGACATGCTATCAGTCAAAAAGAAATAATGTATATGCAATGTATAGTTACCATCATAACTTGTTATGTATGAAGTAGCTGTTACAATCACAAAAAGGATAATTCATTGTTTCTTCCTCATCGGAATCTTAGATCCCCTGGGTATAGTCAAATTTTAATCAGCCTTTATCACTATATAAACACAGCGAATGACCCTACAAGCTAAAACCATAATTACCAACATTAATTTCTATATGGTATATGTGACTATTATAGCCGTTACAAGACAAAATTTGATTAAAAGGGCATAGTATTAAAGATAGTTGCAAGAAAAGTGTTTCTGCATAACTAAATTCACCATCTGCAGTTCAGTTGACACTTGCATAGTTACATTATAACCTAGATAATTAACATGTGCAACAAAACAAAAAGTCATATCCAACAAAAAAAATCTAAATTATATTTAAAATGTGTTACCTGCATACTCTGGTGCCATATATCCAAAAGTGCCAGCAAGTTTAGTCTGGAATGAAGCTTGTCCTTCTGGAGCAAGTCGAACTAATCCAAAGTCGGCTACTTTAGCACGCATATCATCTCCAAGCAAGATATTTGATGGTTTCAGATCCCTGTGAATGAAAATTTGTTGTGCCAAACCATGAAGATATTCAACACCTCTAGCAACATCTAAGGCAATGGAAAGCCTTCTCTTCCATCCGAGCAGTTTCAACCCGTCGTCTTTCCAATCAAAGAGATGTTGACTAAGAGTTCCCTGAGGCATGTATTCAAAGACAAGAAGTTTCTCATTTTCGTCCAAGCAATAGCCAAGGAGTGCAACCAAATGCCTGTGTCGAACCTTAGTGAGAACCGCGATTTCGGACTTGATCTCATTCAGCCCTTGGTCACCAACCATTTCAGATTTCATCCTTTTAACTGCAATCTTTGTTCCATCATCCAACTCTCCTTTGTATACAGTGGCAAACCCGCCTTTTCCCAATATGTTCTTTTCACTAAAATTGTCCGTAACTTCTCTCAACACTTGAATTGAAATCACCATACTACCAGCTTCCACATTTTTAACACTCCTCGATGGACTAAATCCACCAGTTCCTCCTGTAACGCCGGAACCAGAACTTTCAGCTGCCGCAACACTTATTTTCACACCATTTCCTTCTCCGGAATGATGAGGATGTATCACTATCGCATTCGGAGTTTGAATTTTTCCATCACGCTTATTATGTCTTCTACAATACATAAAAAATACCAAAACCCCGACACCAATTATTAAGCCAACAATCCCCATCACAATCCCAACAATCGCTCCAACACTAACTTTCTTCTTATCTTTACCTCCAGAACTAGAGCCAGGGCTGTTGGGCGAGTCATGAGGTTTATCTTTTCCAATATCAGGATTTCCACTGGTTTTAACAACAACATCTCCGCGAAACAACGGTATCTGACCATACAATGCATTACTCGAAACATCTAGCTCTTTCAAAGCCGGCAAACTAGCAAGCTCCTTAGGTATAGTGCCGGTGAGATGATTATTACTAAGAAGCAACCTCGTCACAGAACTAAGACTAGCAAAACTGGGCGATATACTGCCAGAAAAACCCATGTTTTGAAAGTTGATAACTGAAACGTTACCAGCAGCACAAATAACCCCTTTCCAACTATCACCACCACAAGGGTCATTACCTTTCCAGCTTTTAGCAAGTTCAAGAGGATAACCAAAAGGCTCAACAACCGAAAGCAACGCATTAACAACCGGACTACACGGTTGACCAACAACCTTAGTGCAAAAGCTATTAATCCCTCTATCAATATCATTATCAACACGAACACTATTTTGAAACTTTGGAAGTGACCCTTGAAGATAATTGTTTGTCAAATTAACAACCGTTAAACTTTGAAGCGAAGTTAAAGACGATGGAACAACACCGGTTAACTGATTATCTCTCAAACTAACATCAAACAATTGATCATGATTCGATAAATCAGGTATTGGACCAGTAAACGAATTACCATGAACCCAAATTTGTTTCAATGATGTCATATTTTGCAAAACAGAAAGTGTGCCATTGAGTTTATTATTACTCTTTTGACCATTTACCCAAAGATTCAATATAGAACTACCTGATAAACTATTAGGCAAATTACCTTCAAGAAAATTGAAAGATACCTTCAAATCAGTCAAACCTGGAAAAGTATCTTTTCCAAAGAATTCAGGGATTATACCAACAAAACTAGCATTTATAGCAGAAAATTTCTGAAGGGCTAAACAATTCTTAAGACTAGAAGGAATTTGCCACTGAGGAAAAGGGTTATAACCAATACTCACATCAATCAAATTACTCATGTTGGTGAAGAAATCACTCGGCATCGAAGCGAAATTGTTGGTATCAATATTCAAATACTGAAGTGAATTTGGCATGTAAGGAAAATCACCAGATAAAGCGTTTCCATTGCATTCAAAACGAGTTAACTCAGTGAGTTGCATCAATTCTTTTGGTAAAGAACCTTGAATGTTTTTATCTGAAATTTGAATTGCAGTGACACGATTTCCATTACAAGAAACTTTCTCCCATTTGCAATAATCTGAGTTTGACCAATCAAGATTACTGCTTGATGATTTGATTGAAGTTTTCAGCTTTTGCATTGCAGCATCATCTTGTGACCATGCAGAAACAAACATCATAGAAAAGAGAAGAACAAGGTGAAGAATGATGGAAAATCCAAAACCCATTTTAGGTTTGTTAGAATTGTTGTAAAAATCTGTGCTTTTTGTTGATGAGAAAAAAGGGTTTTGATTTTTGAATGAAGGGTTTAATAAGAAGAAAAAAGAGAGAGAAAAACAGAGGAATAAGAGAAGAGAGAATAATGCTGCGAGAATAAGAAGGAAAAAAATCGCTTAATCAGTAATCACTTACGCGGTTGTGACTTGTGATAAGGATTCTACTAAAAGGGAATAAAGTGAAAGAGAAAGAAAAAACGCTTTTATGGTATGAAGTTATTGGAATTTGATACACGGCGAAGAAAGAGGGAGAAAGAATATAGAGAGTGAGAAAGAAACTTGAATAGAGTCTACGTAGTACTGGTAGTAGTGTAAAGAGTTGTTTGGTGTTTGAGAAAAGTGAAAATCACTTTTGGAAATTGATAGTGGGGTCCACTTAGTGCCTTTATTTTTATTTTTTTTAGAGAACCTAGTGCCTTTATTCTAATAGATGGATTTGGGTTGTATGCAAGCTAACATTTGAGTTTTGAACCCTTGGATTACGATCTAATGATAAAGAGTAATGATACTTGTACAACTCTTTGGTACAACTTTTATGACAACTTTAATTTTCTCTTCTTTGATTGGTAAAAAATAGTAGAGAGAGAAAAAGGAAGAGAGAGAATAAAAAGATAATGTGAGTATGAGAGAGAAAATTGTAAAAAAGTTGTTAAAAAATGGTTGTGCATATATCATTTCTCAATTATAAATATCAGACTGTTATGATGTGTGTGACTGCATGCAATCACATGTCATATTTAGAGGTGTTAAAATGTGTTACTCGCTAGTTATAACACCCTTCAACTTTTATCGGACAGGTCCAAAAAAATCTAAAATTAATAAAATTCCCATAAGGGCCTCTTTGATTGCTCATAAGCCCCTCAATATTATGAAATTACCATTAATATACCCATTGAAAATTACAAATGATTGGATCGAAAGTTAACTCTTGATCGACACAGTTTGGGCCTCCTTGTTCACATATGCATATTTGTTGGAACAAAACATCAAAACTCAAGTTCTTGACACATATTCAAACATACTCATCCCATCAACCATTGATTTTCTTAAAGTCAAGTTTTGACTTTAAAGTCAAGTTTTTGGTTCTGATACATCAAATTTAGAACACAAAGGAAAACATTTTCTTACTCTAGAGAAGCATCGAAAACGTCTTAATACTTAAAAGATGATTAGAAGAAAGGTCAACATAACGTCAAAGTTATGATCGGAAGATGCCTTGAAGACTCTGATGAGAACAAGTTCTAAAGGACACATGAGCTTTAACTAGTTTTGACTTCTTCTAAAGGAACATCACTTTTAAAGTTCTGATAGTATTGTTTGTCTTTTTCTGACCTTGTGCAGAAATAAACAAAGAACTTCAATGACAAAGAGAGTGTAAAATATCATTCCTTGAGAAGCAGATAACTCATATAGTATCATTCAACGGCATTATCCATTTGAGACAAGTTTTCAAATTTGATCAAAGCTTCTTAAGGAAGAATCTGATGTGTTGGCACTCTTTAAACAACCGCTTTTTCGTTCATCTCATACATAAGAACCTGAGTTGTCTGAAGAATTAAGAGACTACAAATATTTCATAAGTTCCAAAACTTTGTCAAATTCAAAACCACACAAACGCTTAAAAAAATTCTTACAAACATAGAATCTTAGAATTTCATAGTGTTAGAAGTTCCTTAAACTTAAGTTGGTTTACCGCTCTCGGAGTACAAAGTGTACACACATATAAATTCTTTTGTAAAACTTTGATTGTAAAAGTCTTCTTATGTGAGGCATGGAAGTCTCAAACTTGTGTGTTTGAGCAATTGTAATTTTGTTTAATTATAGTGAAAAATTCATTGAAAATGCAAGGGGACTGGACTAACCTCGAATTATGGTGTGAAACAGGATAATTTACTTATGTTGTCTTTGTTCTCTCTCTGATTATCGACTTATTTTGTTTTATTTAAACACTTAAAAAGGATTCTCATAAAAAGTCAACAAAATTCAACCTCCTTTTCTTGCGTTTTTCTCACCTTCAATTTGTAGGACGAAACGCAGTAGTGAGACATTTCACATTTTATCTATTTTACCTATTTTGATGCACTATCTTGGTTGACAAGAAATATGACTACTTTAATATATAGTTGATATATAAAAATGAATTTTTTTTTCTCAAAAAAAAAAAATAATTAACTTTTATATACCAACTTATAAATGTGTGGACACATTAAGGAAGTGTGGTGGTCTAACTTTTAAGAGATTTTGTGTGTGATTTTTTTTTCCTTTTAAATAGTATAGTGGTTGGAAATTCACCTTTTATGATGAATGAATGTAGTGATTTTATCTATACTAGTATGGAGACCCGTGCTAAACACGGGCTAGAATTTCGTCATATTTGAGGGAGATGATATTGTGATGTATCAAGTGTCAGTTAACAAAAATCTTATAAGTAAGCCTTAAATTTTTGGATTAAGATGTGGTGATATCATTTTCACTTATGTAGTTGCTCTTTCTCCAAATTGTCTATCTACACCAGTGTAGGCCCCTCCAAAAATTCCAAATGTGGTGTCACATCCCGATTCAATATTGTGGGGGAGCGGGGGTGATTCTTGTTGGTAGATCACAGACATGGAGATCCTGATACTTAATGGAGAGATTATAACGTGTAGAGTGTGAGTTTAAATTTCATATTGTAAGCAAGAGTAGATGTGAGCAACATATAAAAGGGATTACTCGTATACATAATGCCTTGAGACTTTGAAAGATGTGATGTGAATTCACTTGTGTGATTTCTTTCAGTCTAATGTGATAATACAAACCGATGTAGGCTCTCACGGAAGTTTGAACATCATAATGATTTGTTTTGTTAGCTTATGGGTTTATTCGTTTGATTTTTTATCTAATTTTTTTGTTTTGAATGTCCTCCGCTTTCAAGAAAAAAAATTATTCAACCTCTCTATCATTTCAAATTCCTTCACTTTTGATATTTCGTGGGATCTTATAATGAAAAAATGTAGATATGTTATGATGTGTTCACAAAATACTTGTTTATTAGATATTTTAAATTGAGTGATATTTTTTAATTAGTCTAATATTTTGGTAGCATAATTACCTATTTAAATTAAGTGGCATATTTTTAACGACTCTTATGGATAAAACACACAATCCTTATTTTTTTCTCTTATAATTTCTCAAGTTCAAATTTATTTGCCATCTTCTTTCCTTTTCTAATTTACTTTATTATCTCTCATTGTGAAAGAATGAAACAAACACCCCTCTTTAAAATCGCTGCCAACCCAATTTTTTTTTACCATGCTGTGCCTCTGAACTTATGTTGCTATTTCACCAGATCACCAACATATGGTGTCTCACATTTAATAGATGTTTATGTCTCATGTGTGAGTTAAACTTCTACATTGGTTGCAATAGTATATATTGAGTAACATATAAGCGAGATGAAAAACATATTTAATGTCTTAAAATTTTAGGAGAAAATGTGGTGTCAATCTCACTTGTAGGGTTTTTCTTAGTCAAATGTGATTTTCCAACCCATTGCAGACTCCCTCAAAACTCAGAACATTACGATGAGCTATTTTTTTAGTTTTTGATTTTTGATTTGCTTAAATTTTTATTTCAAGTATATGAGTTTTTGGATGTCGTTTGCTTTCACGCGTTTTTTTTATCCAACCAATATCATATAAAATACCTTCACATTTTGGTCTTTGGTTGAATCTGTGAATGGAAAAATACATGTGTTATGATGAGTTGAAAAAGTACATGATTATTAAACATTTTAAATCGATGTGGCTTTTTTTAACTGAGTCTTTTTTGGTAAAATATTTACTCTTAAATCTCCAACTCTTTTAACTTACCCATAAAATTACCAGTAACTCACTCTATTTTCAACACTTCTATGGAAAAAACACACTAATTTTTTCATCTATCATTTCTTTCATGTTCAATTTTTTTCCATGTTCTTATTTTTTTTCTTTCTAAATTTATTTCTCTAATTTCATGAAAGACATGAACATAAACTTGCCTCCGTGAAAACACCATCATCAATCCATCTTTTTAACTATGGTGTGCCTCCTTCTAAGCTAATTTGATTCTCAACAGATCATAGACGTATAAAGTCTCACACTTAAGGGGTGTATATTAATGTGTCAATTGTGACTTAAAATTCTACATTGGATACCAAAGTAGATGTTTAGAAACATATAAGTAAGATGACCAATACGCCTAATGTCTTAAGGTTTTGGATGATGATGTGATGTCAATAACAATTGTGCTCTTAACCTAATGTCTCGATTAAACACATTGCAGACTCACTCATAATTCCAAATATTACATGAACTGTTTCCTTAGTTTAGGATGTCAATTGTTTAATTTTTATATTAAATTTAAGTTTTTGGTTGTTGTTCGCTTTCATGCAATATTTTTTAATCAGTCTCAAATATATCAAATTTCTTCGTCTTTGGTGGAATTTAATCATAGAAAAACATTGATAGATTATGCTAAGTTGACAAAATACGTGCTCAGTAGACATCTTTAAATGTTGTTGTATTTTTTAATCGAGTTTAATTTTTTGGTAAATTAATTGCACAAAATCTTCAACTCCTTCAACAGTTCCATAAAATCACCTCCAACTCACTCCATTTTTTATAACCTCATTGACAAAACACACAACGCTTATTTTTTTACCAGTATCATTTCTCTCAATCTCGAATTTCTTTTTCATATACATGTCGAGGAGATGCTAAAGTGAAAGTTCTACAATGGATGGTAAAGTAGATGTTGAATAAGATATAAGTGGGATGAGTCATATACATGTGCCTAAAGAATTTGGAAGAAAATGTGGTTTCAATTTCATTTGTGTGGTGTTTTTTTGCCCAATGCACTGATACAACCTAATGTAAGTTCTTTGAATTCCCAATATTATGATGTTTTGTTTTGGTAGTTTTTGGGTGTCATTTGGTCAATATTTTTCTTTAAAAGTTTAGATTTCGGAAGTCGTTCACTTTCGTGCATTTTTGTTGTCAAGGCGATAATTTTTTTTATTCAACCTTTATTATTTTAACATCCTTCAATTTTAGTCTTTGATGAGATCTAACAAAGGAAAAAGGAAGATGTGTTATGCTGAGTTGAAAAGTACATGTTTATTAGGCATTTTAAATTAATGTGGCATTTTTGAATGAGTCGAATCTTTTTGGTAACATAATTACTTAGTAATATCTGATTACTTAAACAAATTCATAAAATTACCAACAACTCACTCTCATGTTCGAATTTCTTTTTCGTCATCTTTATTTTTCAAATTACTCCCCCTGTCCCATATTAGGTCCTATTTGAGTTTTACACGATTATTAAGAAAATGATTAACATTGTTTATTTTAATGGTAAAACATGTATCATTTACTAAAACATCCTTGTTAATTATAGTTAACGAAATAGTTATAGATGATAATAAGGATATGTTGGTTATAAAAAAAATGTTGCATTGACATTATAAAATGGAGAAATAATTTGAGAAAAAAAAAGGAAAGAGGACACCTAATTTGAGGTAAAGGGAGTTACTTTCTCTCTTCTCTTGAAAGAAAGGAGAAAAAAACATCCATCTATCAAACTGCCATCAACCAACTTTTTTTACCATGTTGTACTTCTGACATTGTTTAACTATTTTATCATATCATAGACATAGAGATTCTGACACTTAAGGGAAAGATGCTGATGTGTCATGTGTGAGTTATAATATATATATTGTCTTAAGTGTTTTCAATGAAGATATTGGGTTTCTCTTAGCAAAATAGAATGATGATCCAACCAATTGTAGACTCCCTCAGAACTCCTAACGTTCTGATGAAATGTTTTGTTATATTTACGTATCATTTGCTTATTTTTTAGGTATCATTTTCTTTTTAGGTCTCAAACTTGTGATTTGCAATTGTAATTTTGTGTAATTATAGTGAAAAATTCATTGAAAGTGCAAGGGGACTGGACTAACCTCGGATTGTGGTGTGAAACAGGATAATTTACTTATGTTGTCTCTGTTCTCTCTCTGATTATCGACTTATTTTGTTTTAATTAAACACTTAAAAATGATTCTCATAAAAAGTCAACAAAATTCAACCTCCTCTTCTTGCGTTTTTCTCACCTTCAATTTGTAGGACGAAACTCAGTAGTGAGACATTTCACATTCTATCTTTTTTACATATTTCGATGCACTATCTTCATTGACAAGATATATGACTACTTTAATATATAGTTGATATATAAAAATTAATTATTATATTATTTTTAGCTTAAAAAAAATATAATAATTAATTTTTATATATCAACTATATATTAAAATATTCTTCAATTGATTTATTATATTTTTAACCAACTTATAAATGTGTGGACACATTAAGCAAGTGTGGTGGTCTAACTTTTAAGAGATTTTATGTGTGATTTTTTTCCTTTAAATAGTATAGCGGTTGGAAATTCACCTTTTATGATGAATGAATATAGTGATTTTATCTATATGTGATCTTGCATTCAAGGAAAATATGATTTGAGATTAAAGAATTTACTTCTAAAAAAATAATTACCTTGCATAGTCATAAAATTTTCTCAACATTAATCTAAATTAAAGTGAATATTTTGTTAATAATTTTATATAACCATAAAAAAATTAAAATAGAGATATTTTTTACTACATAAATTTTATTAAAAATAAATGAAAGGGGATACTTTTTGAAAATTTCTTTTATTTTTATGACATAAATTTCAATAAAAGATATTTTGAATAAATAAATAATTCTTTTCTTTTATTAATACAAATAAATAAAATGGTGGAAGTTGTAAACTTTGACCGTGGTTGCAGTTGTAGTAGTAGTAAGAAACTACGAGTGAGAAAGTTAAGACATGTTAACTTGGTAGGTGAAAAAGATTTGGGATTCAGCCTTAGTGTCGTGAAAATTTTATTGCGGTTTTATGGAAATTTTTACGCTTCCGTCTCAAATTATATGATGTTTTGTGCATTTTTACACTTATAAAAAAATATAATTAATTTTGTATGAAAAAAATATTATGAGATGTTTTATAAAGTTGTTGTTAATAAATGTTATGGAGAAAATAAATTAAAGATTCAAAAAAATAGATAGTAATAAATAATTAATTGTATAATAGAAAAAGTAACATTAATACATTGATATTGTAATACGATTTATAATTCGAAACATTTTTTTTTCTTCTTCAAAATGATATATAATTTGAGACGGATGAATTATTCCTTTTTTAAAGAGTCCTAAACGAATCATTTCTTAAATCAGACCACATTTATTGACAAGTAAACGGATCCAAGGCAATTAAGAAGACATTCAACATAACATGTTACACATTCATGCATACTCCCAATTTCACTTGGTAATTTGGGTTTGGTTCATAAAGAATCACGATGCATGGCAGTCCTCTTTAAATACACACAAAAAACAATTCTCACTCATGGTAGCACTACTTTGAAGTTTGAACAATAGATTAGGAACATGGACACATGGTATATGCTCTTACGGAGTCACGGTACTCTTAGATCGTGACTTGCTTGCTTGACTTACATGTATATCTATTTAGGGGTGGTGGTATGAAAAGTAAAAAGTATTCCCTCTAGTCATATTTATGTAAATATTGTTTTTTAGATTTATTTAGAGTAAATGGTCACTATAATCTTGACACTATACCGCGTTTACAAAGGTCTCCGATTGTATTAAATACAAAATAGTCATTGAATGTGTACTTCCGCTATCAGTTTAGTCAATGTCGTTAAAATTTATGTTAATTGATGAAGTGACGTGCATGAGGTGTCACATGGATTAAAGTGAAAGTAGAAAATAGTGACTTTGATCCATGAATCAAAAATCAATATCCTCAAATTGAATCTCAAATCGCTAAATCACAAATTTAATCTCTAAATCCGTAAAGGCCCGTTTGTTTTAGATTTTAAAAAAATGGATTTTTCTTTGTATTTCTAAAAATGGATTTTTTGAAAATTTACTCAAAAATTGTATAAGTTATTTCAAACTCATTTACAATAAGTTAAAAAAAAGATTTTAACATTCACTAACTTAAATTTTCATTGTTCGAGATTTTACATAATAAAAATCACATATTTATGAAAAACTATTTGAAATAGTTTTTTTTTAGAGATTTTTTCAAAATTTTAGTATTAAAATTTTTTATAACAAAATGATAAAATACTTAGAATGACATTTTAAAATAAGCTATTCAAACGAATTTTTCATTTGAAGCTTTCCTTGAAAATTTCTTTGTTATAAAAATAAAATTACAACAAAAACATATTACACTAAAAAATCTATTTAAAAAAAAACTATAACAAACGGACCATAAATCTCAAATCCCTAAATCTTATATAATTCCATCTTTGTTCAAAATCAATTTATTTTTTGTTGTTGTTAATCAGGAAAGATTTGTGGTAAGAAAGAAATATATAGTAAACTCCAAATCTTTTGCAGCCAATCAAAGGAGTTTAGTTTATATGGTGTAGACTATTATAATTAATAACATGTCTCCCGTCAAATGTCTCCAAACTTTAGCTTAACAAAACATGATTGAAAATAGCTTCAATCGTAACTTACTTTCTACTAAAGCACATCTATCAAACATGCATGTAGAAACATATTAATCAGCTTCACTGCACTTACACTGTAGAATGAGGAAAAAAATTATAATTGTTTGGAATTGAGGAGTAAAATGTGGTGATTTCTTATAAACATTAGAATCCAGTACAATCCAAAGAATTAACAACAACAAAAATAAAAGAGATTGATTTTGAACAGAAGAGAGAATTAGATGAGATTTAAGGATTTATGATTAAATTTAGAATTTAAGGATTTGAGATTCAATTTCAGGATATTGATTTTTGGTTCAAGGATCAAAATGACCATTTTCTACTTTCACTTTAATCCATGTGACACCTCATGCACACCACCTCATCAGTTAACATAAGTATTGAACGTCGGAGACTAAACTAATAACGGCAATGCATATTCAAAGACTAATTTGTATTTAATCTTGAGTTAGTGACTTTTGTGACAATGAGATATAGAGTCAGAGACCAAAATGACCATTTACTCAATTTTATTTTATTTTGTCAAGTAGTCTAGTGGCTAGAGAAATTCACCTTTAAGATGAATAAGTGAAGTGTTCGGAGTTCGAACACCGACCCCTGCACAAATTGTGCATTATCCCTTACCAAATGAACTAAGCTCATAGAGACATTTACTCGATTTATTTAATAATTGATGTATGATACATCAGTCATTTAATGGATTTAAAAAAACAATATTTACTTCTAATATGACCGGAGATAGTACATTAGTCATTTAAGACTTATGAGTTTCCCCTCGGTGTACCCCCGTTATCATGAGAATTCCCACCGGTCATGCTTAGTATCACACTATGTTCCCTGTTCCCTGTCATTAAGCTTGTCACACCCTACCTATATTATAACAACACATAACCGTGGAACTCTCCTGTTTGAATCAACTTGTGTCTCTCTTTAATGAACAAACAGAATGAATAGAAGTCCAATTCTCTTAAAAAGGATCATCAATCATTCATCAATCATATATAATTGTCTTTCTTCCCTCGATAGACTTGAGCCACTACTAAGTTAGAGGCTCTTGTAAACATAGAGTTAAAAGCTTAATAATAGTGCCTTTTCAAGACTAAGCACAAACAAAAACCACAAATCACATGTATATAATATAATCAAAACATCACAAACATGCCTTGCCTTACTTACTAAGGTTTTCAGGCAATTCACAACAAACACAAAATTTCATATACTAAGAAATAACCTCTCAAAAAAAAAAAAAATACTAAGAAATAAGCATACATATATATTAAGCAATTAGGGTAACAAAAATCACATAACCTCTTAAAACCCTTTCTAAACCTCTTTCAAGGTCACTTAATCATATACCATTTAGTTCATTAATTACATTCAATATTGCTCAACAATTACTTTGCTCCGCAAAATATAGAGAATACAAACATTGATGTTTGCCATATATACGCTCTAGCAATGATTTCAGATAGATTCATCTTTGTAATTATCTTAGCTCGTGTAGTACATCATGTTAAGCTAAAATGGTTTGAAGAACAATACCCTTATTTTCGATTGTGATGATAACAAAGCAAAGAACATTTTATGCTCTAATGTTTGTTCAAATGTAGAAAGACTATTGAAAGGATCTACCCTCTATTTACACTTGAAGAAACATGAAGAACATATAATATATGATTGATAGTCAACATAGGATAATAGCTCTGAAATTGTCACACACACACAACTCTCTCTCTCATGGATAGAAGACCAAGGAAATATGTGTTTCAACGGTCCAATCCTACTTGCCTATATAAGCTACCTTTGATCACTTGAAGAAATAGAACATAAAAACACAATAGAAGAAAGTATTCAAAAATAAAGAGCAAAAAACAAATCAAGATCCAAAGTTAAAGCTCATTCAAATTTGTTCTCAGGTGAGACACAAAAAGAAAATCTATAGAGTACAACACATTGCTATACATCTTCACATTGATAGATTATTCTTGGTGTAAGCTAGATATCCTGAAATTCTCTTGAGAAATGATATTTGCACAACCATTTTGTGACAACTTTTAGACAACTTTCTCTCTCATACGTACATTATATTCTTACTCTCTCTCATCATTTTTTCTCTCTCCATTGTTTTTGACCAAATGGTTGTTCAAATATCATTGCTCAATCCTCTTTGTGAGGGTAAGACCTTGTACACCAATACAAACTATGTATTTCACAATTTTTGTAACTCCTTTAAAGGCTAAGATGTAGCCGAATGTTGGGAAAACAAAGGGACCTAAAGCACTCATATGTATATCCTTGAAGGTTGACATCTAATTGGTTTTGTCAGACAGACAAGCATATACATATGAGTGCTTGTAATTAGTTTGGATTATAGTGGATTAAGTTTTCAAAGGTTTGAGGAAAACTCTCTCTGTGAATTTTTGTACGTGAATTTTTGTACGTTGACATCTAAGGTGTTGTCGGATAGACAAGGATATACATATTAGTGCTTGTAATTAGTTTGGATTACGGTGGATTAAATTTTCAAAGGTTTGAAGAAAACTCTCTCTGTGAATTTTTGTAGGTTGACATCTAAGGTGTTGCCAGATAAACAAGGATCAAGGTTGTTCCTAGAGTTTTACGAGTTTTAGGAATAATATGAAAATAAGGCCACTTATATAATACATTGTGAATTTTTTTACCTCATTGATGTGATTTTATTAGCTATTCATTTTTTCGTGCTTTTCACTACCAAATAATTTTTTTAGGCAACATTTGAAAATAAATCAAATACTTTACAGAGACCAAAACAAAATAAATTATTGTGGAAGAGAACAATAGCACCTGAGAAATGATCATGAATGTGTCTCACATCGATTTCATGATCATGAATGCATCTCACATGATCTTGCAATATCAAATTCAATTTTGCAATCCTTTCAGTCAATTCAAGAAATTCGATTTAATAATACCTTAACACATATTAATTATCTATTTTCACCCATTATTTTAATTTACAATAAATAGTATAGTGTGACATCATGGCAATATTTAATATGGGTTTGTGTAAAAGAACAATGCTAAAATGCTCTTTTGGTCCCTTAATTTTATTTTTAGTATTGCTTTGGTCCATAAGTAATAAAAACTCCATTTAGGTCCTTTAATTTTATTTTTGGTAGTCATTTTAGTCCCTTCCGTTAAGTTTACTAAAAAAAACGTTAGGTTTAATGAAAAAAGGTTAACGGGTGTACACGTGTGATCATGTCATTGGCTGAAAACTTGATTTTATTTTCTCATCTTCTCCATCTCAATTTCTGGAAAAACAACAAGAACAAACTCAATAAGTTGCTTGATCCAACAAGCTCCAATCTTCGATTTCAAAATCCTATAACAGAAAATCGCTGGCAACCAGAACCTAATCCCATATATTGTTATCTTCAACTCTGAAAGTAAGAAAATTCACCACAGTAACGATAAACCAAAACCCTAGCAATGGGGAAGAAGCAACACAGCAAAGACCGAATGTTCTTAACCAAAACTGAGTGGAAAACCCAATGGGGAGGTTACAAATCCAAAGAAAATCGCACTGTTTTCAAACGTCTTCCTTTTTATTGTTGCACATGGGTTCTCTCTTTACACCTTCATCCTTTCTTTGAATCAATTTTTCATTCAATTTTTGCTTAATTAGATTTGAAAAAGAGTTGGTTTTTTTTGAAGGATGATGATGAGTTTAAATCCGGAAATGAGTTTTTGTGAGTATTGAATTTTTATTTCATTTTTGTGTTGGTCAAATTTACGAAGAACAAGATGAAGAATGAAGGAAATATGAGTTTGTGAATTTGGTGAGTTGCTGGATTTTTTTAATTAATTTGGGTATGATGTTGAAAGATGAAAAGGAGGAAGATGAAGATTGCAGATGATTGTGTTTTTTCTGGGTTTGTTTGTTGTTCTTGATGAACATTAAGAAGAAGATGAATTAAAGTTAAAGCCAAATGCTAAAATGACACGTGTACTCAACATTTTTTTGAATTAAACTAACAGAAAACATTTAACGGAGAAGGATTTAAGGGACCTGAACGGAGTTTTTATTACTTATGGGATCAAAGTGATACTAAAAATAAAATTAAGGGACCAAAAGAGCATTTTAGCCAAAGAATAATGTCATCGTTCATCAAAATTAGAATATGTTGGGGGATAATTACAAATTATTTGCATGCATATAATTGGCACGTGAGAAGCTGGCCAAATTATTTCAACCTATCGTAGAAGAAAGGAGGTTGATGATAAAAAATGGTAACAAAAAAGATTTGCTTGATAATATCTTGGAATTGAAAGAGGAAGACGGTTGGAAACCTGAGGATGAGGACATTATTGACATGTTGATAGGGTTTGTACTTGCTGGTCATGAAGCCATAGCAACCGGTATGATGTGGTCAATTATATATCTCACGCAGAATCCACATATTTTGAAAAGAGCCAAGGTAAATTAAGTTTACATCATGGAGATACGGTTACTTTTTTTTTACTGAATTACTCTTATTTTAATGTAAAAATATTGTATGATTTTTATGAAATGCATCGGCACCATAACAATATTTTGACTAAGTTTTAGTGATTTATTTAATGATTCAAGATCATATTCTTAAACTACTAAAAAAACTTAAGATTAGTGAAATTTATTAGAGGTAAGAAAAATAAAAATTTTAATTAATATTTTCATTCCAAAATTTAGCGAAAGTATGAATACAAACCTATTCTACATTTGAAGAGTACTAGAAATACTATCTTTTTAATAAATCATTTTACACTCACTATCTTATTGAGTGAAATCAATGTAATGTGTATTCAACACTTTAAAAATGTACAATAATGTGATTGAGATACACATTGTTTTTATCGAATAAGAGAGTGAAGGTTAATAAATGTGGAAAAAAAAATGTTCCCGACACTCATGTTTTTCTCACTATGCTTGTCATTAATTTAATTTTCTCTCCCAGTCAAAGTAAAAGAACTATAGTTATGTTTGATGAATAGAGAATGTATTAAATTTGTTGCAGGAGGAGCAGGAGGAAATCATGAAGAGAAGAATGGCCACGCAAAAAAAATTAAGTCTTAATGAGATTAAACAAATGGTGTATCTTTCTCAAGTAAGTTATTGAGAATTCACATATGTGTGTATAGTATTCTAGATGATTAATATATTGACTTCTACTTAGTTAGAATAACTTTTTTAAGTGTGAACTTATAAGGAAAACATATAACAAATTTATATATACATGTACTCCTATATATCTTTTATTCTCACATAATATTCTAAATAAACAATGTTAGTATATGCTTTCTTTTTCTTTCTTTCAAAAAAAAAGTATATGCTTCATTTCAAAATAATTTAATTCATGCTTCAATATATAAAAGCTTTGGTAAAAAAAGTTTGGCTAAAAAAACATCAATAAAGTTTAGTAAAAAGCAATTCTATAATATAAAACTCTTCAATTAGCACCGTAAATTTAAATATATACACCCTACGGTCATTGATATAAGCAAAAATTCACTTTTTAGATTCATTCAACAAATAATGTATATGAAAACTTCATACATTATTTATTGAATGAATGAAAAAAGTGAATTTTTGTTTATAATTGTGAACGGAAGATGTATCTTTCTATTAATTAGAGTTGACTTTGTTGACATTTGCTCAAGATTTCCCTTTTTATAGATAAGGCATTGATTATATACTATATTGTTGCAATGCATTACATATAGGTAATCAAAGAAATGTTACGCCTTGTGAGTATGAACCTTTTCAATATATCAGATGCATATTTTATCCGATGCATCACTAATCCTTCTTTATCTTCAGTGAATTCCATGCCAAGAAAATATGTCAAGTATCCTAAGTCTGTCATTTCAAACTCATTCATCATCTGAGATTTGAATGCTTCTATCTCATTCACATCACTGCCAATTACTATTAGGTCATCAACATAGAGACATATGAGTAGTTTACTACCTTCAATTACTTTCTTCACATAAACACCATATTCAGACATGCATTTTACAAAGTCTTGCTGCACAAGAAAGTTGTCAATTTTCTTGTTCCAGACTCTTGGTGCCTGCTTCAATCCATATAGTGCTTTAAGTAATCTATACACCATATCCTCCTTCCCTTTTACCTTGAAACCCGGTGGCTGTGTTACATACACTACTTCATCTAGAGGACCATTTAAGAAAGCATATTTCACATCTAGATGATACATTGGCCAGTTTCTTCCACAAGCTATATCAACTATCAGTCTCACAGTCTCTATTCTTGCTACTGGGCATAAACTTCAAAGTAATCCATACCAGCCTTCTGCACTAATCCCCTAACAACTAATCTAGCTTTGTGTTTGGCTACTTCACCATTTGGCTTCAGTTTCAACTTGGAAATCCATTTCACATCTTTAGCCTTCTTGCTAGCAGGTAACTTAGTCAGTTCCCAAGTGTTGTTTCTGTTGATTGAATTTAGTTATTCAATCATAACATTCTTCCATACTTCTTCATTCAATGTTATTTCATAGTTGATTGGTTCTGCATCTGCTAATAATGCAAAGTGAACAAATTTCCCGTCTTCATTAACTAGATTATCTGGAGTAAGCTCATGTCCAGCTAGCCTTGTGGATACAAATCTTTGTCTGACTGAAGTTCTAGTGGCTTGATTCTCATCAACATGTACTTCATCTTGAGCTTCAATATCTATTTGAATTTTTTCAGGTTGCTCATCCTCTTCAATTATTGTGGGAACTGTATGATTAGAACTATTCTCTTTCATGTTCCAATCCAAGCTTTATTCTCACAGATTTTATCATATCTACTAATCACAATTGAATGATTTAGAGGATGATATAACTTGTATGCACCTGTTTCATGATAACCAACCAATATCATAGAATTACTCTTGTCCCCCAACTTTCGTCTCTTTGCATCAGGGATATGCTTGTAGCATAAGGAGCCAAAAACTCCTAAGTGTTTAACATACTGCTTCCATCCTGACTAAATCTCTTCAGGAATTTAATCAAGTTTCTTAGTGGGGAATCTATTCAAGATGTATGTTGCAGTTCTTACAGCTTTTCCCTAAAATGTATTAGGCATCTTCTTCAACTTGAGCATACTTATGGTCATGTCAAACATGCTTCTATTTCTTCTTTGAACCAAACCATTATGTTTTGGAGTATATGGAGCAGTAACTTCATGCACAATGTCATTGTCTTCACAAAACTTCTCAAACACCTTTGAGGTATACTCACCACCTCCATCAGTTCTTAAAATCTTAATAGATTTTCTACTTTGTTTTTCTACTAAGATTTTGAACTTCTGAAACATATTAAATGCTTCACTCTTAGCCTTAATCAAATATAACCAGAGTTTTCTACTAAACTCATCAACAAAACTGATGAATTATTTGTTACCCCTTAATGAAGGAACCTCTAAAGGACCACATACATCTGAATACACAACAATGAGTAGGTCCTTTGATCTATTTGCAGTACTTGAACTGAATACATTTCTAGGTTGCTTGCCTAATGATGAGTCGATAAATTAGTATTTTTAATATGTTATTTGAGTTTATTATATTTAGATTTGATTTAGTTTTATTTAAATATTATTTCCTTTTTGAACTATTTTACTTCAATTGCAAATAATTATATTTCAGGAACAAATATCTGAAGAAACAGTCTTGGAGCAAAAGAACGAGGATTAGGAGCTGATTCAGGATGAAAATACGAAATATGGGACAAAAATATGTCACCCCCAAAGTCAGAGACATGGCACAGCCCGTGCCCTCAGTGGCACGGCCGTGCCATCCTTCAGAGCCCTCTTTTGCTGCTTTTTGCTTTCCGAACAAGCTACCTATTTGCCTACTTCTGACCTAAAGGCCCGTGGGTTCTTGTGGAGCATTTTATTGCTATATTTCTTAGGGCTTAAGTCTTTGTAGGCAAATAGG